>Ga0307278_10000053_pt1 | contig 55091 bp, 62 predicted proteins | sample ER_DNA_117_FD_194482 | JGI IMG/M metagenome (GOLD analysis project Ga0307278, IMG submission 194482) | Bulk soil microbial communities from the East River watershed near Crested Butte, Colorado, United States - ER_DNA_117 | ecosystem: Environmental > Terrestrial > Soil > Floodplain | place... | reverse complement strand
AACTCGATCTGGCCGGACACGTTCGGGCTCGCGTGCTGTGCGATCGAGATGATGTCGATCGTCTCCTCGCGCTACGACATCGCGCGCTTCGGCGCCGAGGTCTTCCGCTCCTCGCCGCGCCAGGCCGACCTGCTGATCGTCTCCGGGCGCGTCGCCCACAAGATGGCCGCGCCGTTGCGGCAGATCTACGACCAGATGCTCGAGCCGAAGTGGGTGATCGCGATGGGCGCCTGCGCCAGCTCGGGCGGCATGTTCAACAACTACGCCATCCTCCAGGGCGTCGACAAGATCGTCGCCGTCGACATCCACGTGCCCGGATGCCCGCCGCGGCCCGAGGCCCTGATCGAGGGCATCGTCCGACTGCAGGAGAAGATCAAGGCCGGCGTCCCGCCCGCATATGAGATTCGGGGGGTCGCGAGCTGACCTTCGAGGGGGTTCCGGGGCTCGTGGAGAGGAGGGACGCCTACGATGAGACGACCCTCGTCGTCGACCCGCCGCGGCTAGTCGAGGCCTGCACGTACCTGCGTGACGAGGAGGGGTTCAACTTCCTCTCCGACATCACGCCGACCGACTACCTCGGCTGGGGCGAACGGGGAATCGCCGGCTACTACGGGACGGACTCGGGTCGCGATCTCGACGCCCTCAGCGGACAGGGGCTCGCTCGTTCGCCGGAGGCCAAGCCCGCACGCTTCGCCGTCAACTACCACCTCCTGACGCTCGGGCCCAGCGCGTCTGTCGTCCGCGTGCAGATCTGGGTCGACGAGGGTCAGAGCGTGCCGAGCATCGTCTCGGTCTGGCCGACCGCCGACTGGCATGAGCGCGAGGCGTACGACCTGATGGGCATCCGCTTCGACGGCCATCCGAACCTGAGCCGGATCATCATGGAGGACGACTGGGAGGGCCATCCGCTCCGCAAGGACTATCCGCTCGGCGGCGAGCCGGTCCGTTTCTCGGGAGAAGAGTGATGGCGATCACGACGCGCCCGCAGATCTACCGTGGGTCGAACATCCCGTCGCCGATCCCGACCGTCCTCCAGGTACCGCCGGCGCTGCAGGACTCCGAGGACATCCTCCAGGTCAACTTCGGCCCGAACCATCCGTCGACGCACGGCGTCCTGCGCCTCGTCGTCGATCTCTCCGGCGAGCGTGTCGTCGGGCTGCGCGCGGTCATCGGCTACCTCCACACCGGCTTCGAGAAGAACATGGAGCAGAAGTCGTGGTGGAAGGCGATCACGTATCCCGAGCGCATCGACTACGTCGCCTTCCAGAACAACGAGCTCGTCTTCGTGCTCGCGATCGAGAAGCTCCTCGGCCTCGAGGTCCCGCCGAAGGCGACGTGGATGCGGACGCTCCTCTGCGAGCTGAACCGGCTCCACTCGCATCTGATCTTCCTCGGCACGAGCGCGCTCGAGCTGGGGGCGATCTCGATGTTCTGGTACTGCTTCCGCGAGCGCGACCAGATCCTCGACCTCTCCGAGCTGGTCACCGGGATGCGCATGCACACGAGGTACTTCCAGGCCGGCGGGCTCGCCGAGGACGTCCCGCCCGGCTTTGCCGCAGAGTGCCGCAAGTTCGTCGACTGGATGCCGAAGGCAATCGACGAGTACGAGGCGATCCTCTCGCGCAACGAGATCTGGCTCAAGCGCACCCGGGGGATCGGCCTGCTCTCGGCCCAGGATGCGCTCGCGCTCGGGCAGTCCGGGCCTGTGCTCCGAGCCTCCGGCGTCGACTGGGATCTGCGGCGCGACCGGCCCTATCTGGCGTATCGCGCGCTCGACTTCGACGTGCCGGTCTACCCGAACGGCGACGTCTACGACCGCTACCGGGTGCGGATGGACGAGATGCGACAGTCAGTGCGGATCGTCGAGCAGTGCCTCGAGGGCATGCCGGAAGGCCCGTGGATCGCCGACGACCGCAAGGTCGTGCTCCCGCCCCGGCACGAGCTCCACACGTCGATGGAGTCGCTCATCCACCACTTCAAGATCGTCACCGAGGGCTACCGGGTGCCCGAGGGCGAGGTGTATGTCACCGTCGAGTCGCCGCGCGGCGAGCTGGGCTGCTACGTCGTTTCCGACGGCGGCCCGAGGCCGTGGCGGGTGAAGTTCCGCGCGCCGTCCTTCGTCGCGCTCGAGGCGACGGCGACCTGCATGACCAACGCGCTCGTGGCCGATCTGATCGCGATCGTCGGCTCGCTCGACTCGGTCATGGGGGAGGTCGATCGATGAGCCTGCGGGAGGAGATTCGCGAGGCGGCGGCGCCGTATCCAGATCCCCGGTCGGGCGTCATGAACGGCCTGCGGCTGGCGCAGAAGGAGTACGGCGGCTGGCTGCCCCTGGAAGCGCTGGCGGAGGTGGCCGAGGCGCTCGAGCTCACTCCCGCGCACGTTCAGGCGGTCGCCTCCTTCTACGACATGTACCACCTGGCCCCGGTCGGCGAGCACCTCGTCGAGGTCTGCACGAACGTCTCCTGCGCGCTCGTCGGCGCACAACAGGTCGTCGAGGCCTTCGAGAGCGAGCTCGGCATCCGTGTCGGCGAGACGAGCGGGGACGGCACCGTCACGCTGCGCACGATCGAGTGCGCGGGCGGGTGCGGCTATGCCCCCGTGGTCGTCGTCGACCATCGCTACCGGGAGCCGACGAAGCCGGAGGACGTGCCCCGCATCGCACAGGAGCTCCAGGGTGGCTGAGGCGCAAGCGCTCGTCCTCGCGGGCGCCGACGAGCGCGACCTGACGCGGCTCGCCGAGTACCAGGCGATCGGCGGCTACGGCGCGCTCGCGAAGGCGCGCGGTCTGGAGCGACAGGCCGTGATCGACGAGATCTCGACGGCAACCCTGCGCGGGCGTGGCGGCGCCGGCTTCCCGATGGGGCGCAAGCTCAGCCTCGTCCAGCCGCCGGAGGTGGCAGGCAAGCCGACGTACGTCGTCGCGAACGCCGACGAGTCCGAGCCGGGAGCGTTCAAGGACCGGGAGATCATGCGACGCGTCCCGCATCGCTTCATCGAAGGCTGCCTGATCGCAGCGCACGCGATCGGCGCGAGGCACGTCTTCATCTATGTCCGCGGCGAGTACAACGCGGAGTACGAGGTGCTGAAGAGGGCCGGCGACGAGATCGGCGACGCTGACCTGCTCGGCGGCGTGACGCTCGTGCTTCACCGCGGCGCAGGCGCCTATATCTGCGGCGAGGAGTCAGCCCTCCTCGAGTCGCTCGAAGGAAAACGCGGTCAGCCCCGGCCACGACCTCCTTTCCCGCCCATCTCGGGGCTGTACGCCTCGCCAACGCTCATCAACAACGTGCAGACACTGGCGACGGTGCCGATCATCCTCGAGCGCGGCGGCGCGTGGTACGCCTCGCTCGGCCCGGAGGCCTCGCCCGGGACCGCCGTCTACTCGATCTCCGGGAATGTCGAGCGCCCAGGGAACTACGAGCTTCCGCTCGGGACCACGCTACGGGAGCTGATCTACGACATCGGCGGCGGCATCCCCGGGGGACGGAAGCTGAAGGCGATCATCCCCGGTGGCTCGTCTGTGCCGGTTTTCACCCCGGATCAGCTCGACACGCCGGCGGATTTCGACTCCATTCAGGCCGCGGGCTCGTTCCTCGGCTCGGCGGCGATCATCGTCGTCGACGAGCGCGCCTGCATGGTGCAGCTCGCTCTGCGGGTCGAGAAGTTCTACATGCACGAGTCATGTGGCAAGTGCACGCCGTGCCGCGAGGGCACGCGCTGGATGGTGAGCCTCCTCGAGAAGATCGAGTCGGGGCGGGCGGAGCACTCCGATCTCGACCTGCTACGGAGCGTGTGCAATCGCGTGCTCGGCAAGTCGCTCTGCGCCCTCGGTGATTTCGCCGTCTACCCGGTCGCGAGCTACATCGACAAGTACCGCGAGGAGTTCGAAGCGCACATCGAGGAGGGCGGGTGCCCGTACGGAGGCGATTCGTCGATCGAAGGCATCGTCGCCCCGGTCGACCAGCACACGCACAGCCCGGTCGCGGAGGTGCCGGCGTGAGCCAAGACACATGTCCAACGCCGACGCGTCCAGGGCCTGGCCCTGGACAGGGGCGATGTCGACATGCCTAGGGCCTGGCCCTGGACAGGGGCGCAATGAGCACGGCTGAAGTCGTCACTGTCTCGATCGACGGGCGCGAGGCTCAGGTGCCGAAGGGGACTGGCCTCGTCGAGACCGCGCTCGCCGCCGGGATCGAGATCCCCGTCTTCTGCTACGAGCCACGGCTCGGGGCCGCGATCGGCGCCTGCCGAATGTGCCTCGTCGAGGTCGAGGGGATGCCGAAGCTCCAGGCCGGCTGCACGCTGACCGCGCAGGACGGTATGACCGTGCGCACCGCGCAGACCTCGCCCGCGGCCGCCGAGGGCCAGAGCTCGACGCTCGAGTTCATCCTCGTCAACCACCCACTCGATTGCCCTGTCTGCGACAAGGGCGGCGAGTGTCCTCTCCAGGACCTCACTTTCCGCTGGGGCCCGGCCGTGACCCGCAACACCTTCCCGAAGCGCACCTTCGAGAAGCCGATCCCGATCTCGCCCACGATCGCGCTCGACCGCGAGCGCTGCATCCTTTGTTACCGCTGCACTCGCTTCTCGTCGGATGTCGCCGAGGACAGTCAGCTCGTGGCCCGCGACCGCGGCTCGCAGTCGATCATCGCGACCTTCGAGGACGAGCCGTATCGAGCGCCCTTCTCGGGCAACGTGATCGAGCTCTGTCCCGTCGGCGCGCTGACCTCGACGCAGTACCGTTTCGACGCGCGGCCCTGGGAGATCCAGGACGTCCCGACCGTCTGCGGCCTGTGCCCGGTCGGGTGCAACGTCGAGGCGACGACGCGCGAGGGCAAGGTGAAGCGCATCGTCTCGCGGAACCACCCCGAGGTCGACGAGGGCTGGCTTTGCGACAAGGGCCGCTTCGGCTTCACCCACCTGCGCGCGGACGACCGGATCGTCGATCCCGGCCGCAAGGTGGGGCTGCGACGCTACGAAACGCTTTCCTGGGACGCCGCGCTCGACCAGGCCGAGCAGATGCTGCGCGCAGCCGGAAACAGCATCGTGACCGCGCTCTCGGGCTCCGAGACCGTGGAGCAGGCGTATGCGCTCGCCAAGCTGCTGCGCCAGGGCCTCGGCGCGCACTGTGCCGTCATGCCCGAGGACGTGAGCCCGGCGCTCGACGCGTTCCGGCTGCCCCTGTCGGCGATCCGCGACGCTGAGCTCGTGGTCGTCCTCGGCGACGACCCCGTCGTCGAGCGCGCCCCGATCGTCGACCTCTGGCTGCGGGCCGCCCGCCGCGCTGGCGCCGAGGTCGTCACGACCGAGATCGGCACTCCGGACCGCGGCGTCGGCGCCGTCAAGGAGGGAGAGCTGAGCTCCCGGCTGCGCGAGAGCGATCGCGCCGTGCTGATCTGGTCGGGCCCGGGAGGCCGAGGCGGCACCACCGTCGCCGGCCTCGCCGCCGAGCTCGGCTTCGCCGACAAGCCGGGCTGTGGCGCTTTCCACCTCCTCGAGACGGCGAACGGCCGCGGGGTCGCCGATGCCTGGGCCGCCGCCTCCGACGCCGACGAGGCTGACCCGGAGCCGATCGAGCTCCTCATCGTCTCGGGCGACGAGGCAGCGGCAAACCCCGACGTCCGCGCCCTGGCCGAGCGCTCGTCGAAAGTGCTCGCGATCTCGATGTTCCGGTCTCCCGTCGCCGGCTGGGCCGACCTCGTCCTGCCGGGAACGAGCTACCTCGAGCGCGACGGCACCTACATGAACGTCGAGGGCCGGCTCCAGCGCTTGCGGCGGGCGGTCATCCCGCCCTGTCCCGACGAGCTCGCCTGGCTCGCGAAGCTCGGGGATCGCTTCGGTGTCTCTCTTTCGCCGTACCCGTCACAGGTCTTCGCCGAGGTTTCCGAGCTCGCGTACGGCGGCCTCGACTACGGCGGCATCGGTGAGCAGGCGACCCTGCCGGCCCGCCCCGCCCCGACCGAAGTTCCCACCCCGCCGGCTCCGGCCAAGCGCGCCAAGGGCAAGGGCCTCCGCCTCGTCACCTACCGGCCCCTCTTCTCGGGCCCAGCCGTGGAACGCGTGACCGAACTGCAGTTCCAGCGGCCCGGCGCCGAGATCGAGCTCTCACCAGACGACGCGAAGAAGCTCGGAATCGAGGCCGGCTCGCGGGTGAACGTCCGCTCGAACGGCACCTCCGTCGCGCTCCGCGCGCGCCTCAACCGCAGGCTCGTCGCAGGCGTCGCCCGAGTCGCGACAGAGCACGCCCAGGGCCTCGGCACCCATGTCGAGGTGGGCAAATGAACGAGCCCTGGTGGATCGACGCGATCAAGGCCGTCGTGATCGTGAATCTCCTGCTCGGCATGTTTGCGTACCTGACCTGGGTCGAGCGAAAGCTGCTCGGCCGCATGCAGCAGCGGTACGGCCCGAATCGCGCCGGGCCCTTCGGTTTGCTGCAGCCGATCGCCGACCTCGTCAAGCTGATTCGCAAGGAGAGCTTCTTCCCCGGCAGCGCGGTCGACATCCTCTACATCACCGCGCCGATCGTGTCGACCACGACGGCGCTCGCGGCCTTCAGCGTCATCCCGTTCGGCGAGGGCTGGCACGTCTGGCGCTACGACATCTCGGGCGAGATCATGAACGTGCCGATCTCGCTGATCTTCATCTTCGCGCTCGGCTCCCTCGGGGTCTACGGCTTCATCGTCGGCGGCTGGGCCTCCGATTCGAAGTACGCGCTGCTCGGCTCGATGCGCACCTGCGCCCAGCTCGTCTCGTACGAGGTCGCGCTCGCGCTCTCGGTGCTCGGCGTCGTCCTCATGGCGGGCTCCCTCTCCCTCGCAGACATCGTCGAAAAGCAGCAGGACTCGATCTGGTATGCCGTGCCGCAGTTCGTCGGGCTGCTCGTCTTCTTCGCGGCGGGAACAGCCGAGACGAGCCGGCCTCCGTTCGACCTCCCGGAAGCCGACACCGAGCTCGTCGCCGGCTACCACACCGAGTACAGCGGCATGCGTTTCGGCCTCTTCTCGATGGCCGAGTACGTGAACATGATCACGCTCTCCGGCCTGTGCGTCACGCTCTTCTTCGGCGGCTGGATCGGCCCCTGGTCGCCGCTCGGCCCGCTCTGGTTCCTGCTCAAGGTCCTCATCCTGATCTTCCTCTTCATCTGGCTGCGCGCGACCCTGCCGCGCCTGCGCTACGACCAGCTGATGTCCTTCGGCTGGAAGGTCCTATTGCCCCTCGCAACCGTGAACGCTCTGGTCACCGCCGCCCTGGTGGTCGCCTTCCGATGATTACCGCGAAAAATGCTCCGCATTTTCCGCGGGGACTGGTTTGTCCCGTCGCTCCGCTCGGGAGAGAAGAGGATCTGTGAGCCCACGGCCCCTTGACAGCTTTCGCGGCTTCGGGGTGACGCTTAGGCAGATCTTCCACAAGCCGATCACGCAGCAGTACCCCGAGTACAAGCGGCCGCTCTACCCGCGCTTCCGCGGCCGGCACCGGCTCTGGCGACATGCGAACGGGATGGAGAAGTGCGTCGGGTGCTCGCTCTGCGCGGCCGCCTGCCCGGCCGACTGCATCCGGGTCGTGGCCGAGGAGAACACCGCCGAGAACCGCGTCTCGCCGGGCGAGCGGTATGCGCGGATCTACGAGATCAACCTCTCGCGGTGCATCTTCTGCGGCTACTGCGAGCTCGCCTGCCCGTTCGACGCGATCACGCTGGAGCAGGAGTACGAGATCTCCGAGTACTCGCGCGACGACCTCATCTACACGAGAGACATGCTGCTCGCCGAGCCGATCAAGCGCGTTCCGGTCGCCGACCGCGACCTCTACGACACGCCGCTCCCGGCCTACCAGACAAGGAGCTAGTAGTGCCCCTCCCAGCAATACTCGCCGGCCTCTGGCTTGGTGCTCGCGACCCAGAACCTCGGCAGCATCACTGCGAGGGGCACTAGTGGGCAACGTCGTCGTCTGGTTCGTGTGGTTCGTCGCCGCCTTCGCGTGCCTGGGCTCCGGGGCCGCCGTCGTCAGCTTCTCGAACCCCTTCTACTCGGCGCTCGCGCTGATCGGCAACCTCGGCTCGCTCGCTGTCCTCTACCTGCTGCTCTCCGCGGAGTTCGTCGCGGCAGCGCAGGTCCTCGTCTACGCCGGTGCCGTGATGGTCATGTTCCTGTTCGTGATCGCCTATCTCGGCCGTCACGCGGACGCACCCTGGGCGGGTGGGCCGAGCTGGCAGGTGCTGAGCGCGGTCGCCGCCGCCGGGGCGCTCATGATCGAGATCATCGTCGTCATCGGGCTCAAGGCGAGCGGTCGCCTCTCCGATGCGCCAGACGTCGCGAGCTCGTTCGGCAGCCCACGTGAGGTCGGGAAGCTGTTCCTGACCGACCACCTGCTGGCGTTCGAGATCACGTCGATCGTGCTGCTCGCGGCCGCCGTGGGCGGCGTCGTTCTCGGCAGCCACGCCCGCGACGAGGCGGAGGCGCAGTGAAGGGCCCTGACCTCACCTGGTACCTCGCGGTCGCCGCCTTCCTCTTCGCCATCGGCGCGCTCGGCGTCATGCTGCGGCGGAGCCCCCTGATCGTCCTGCTCTCGCTCGAGATCATGCTGAACGGGGCGAACCTGGCCCTGATCACGTTCTCGCGCCACCACGGCCAACTCGACGGTCAGGTCTTCGCGCTGGCCGTGATGGCCGTCGCCGCCTCTGAGGTCGTCGTCGGCCTCGGGCTGATCGTGGCGGTCAACCGTCGGAAGCTCGAGCTCGACGTCGACAAGCTGTCCACGTTGCGCGGATGAGCCGCCCGACCCTGATCGAGGTGCCGTATCACCTCGGGCGCGCGCACGTCGGGCTCGCGACGGGAGTCCCGGTGCTCTCCGAGGCGCTCGCCCCGGTCGCCTCCGGTGTCGTCACGGTCGACCCGGGCCCGCAAGCGCCGAACGAGGTGGCCGCCTCGATGGCCGTCATCCGAGCGCTCGCCCACACAGTCCGAGACGTGGTCGCGGCGGAGGGCTTCCCGGTCGTGCTCGCGGGGAACTGCAACAGCTCGCTCGGAACCGTCGCGGGGCTCGGCGGAGGGCTGGGCGTGGTCTGGTTCGACGCGCATGCCGACTTCAACACACCGGACACGACGCAAACCGGGTTTTTCGACGGATTCGGCCTCGCGATGCTCACCGGCAGCGGGTGGGCGGCCCTGCGCGAGACCGTCGACGGCCTGAGTCCGATCCCCGAGCAGCACGTCGTCCTCGCCGGCGCGCGCGATATCGACCCAGGTGAGAGCGAGCGCCTCGAGGCGTCTCGTGTCCGAGCTGTCGACGTCTCCGACCTCAGGCCGGCCTTGGACGATCTCCGTAGGCGCGTCGAGTCCGTCTACGTCCACGTCGACCTGGACGTGCTCAACCCGTCCGTGGGGCGCGCCAACGCGCTTGCGGTCGATGGTGGTCCGACCCTGGACGAGCTGGCAGCCGCGATCGATCTCATCACCGATCGATTTGCAGTTCGAGCCGCCGCGCTGACCGCGTATGAGCCTGAATATGACCCCGAGCGGGCGATTCCGGCCGCGGCCCAGGTCGTCTTCGAGCGGCTCCGCGCCGCGGCGAGGCTCGCCGCGTGATCGCGGCGGCCTGGGTTTGCCTGTTCGCGCCGCTCGGCGCAACCGTCGCGATCACGCTCGGCGGCACCCGCTGGTCGCGCCGCGCTGCCGGCTACCTGGCAACGCTTTCGGTCGCGACCTCGTTCGTCGCCGCGGCCGTCGCCTTCTTCGCGATCATCGGACGCGAGACCGAGGATCGCTCGCACCTCTCGACTGGATGGACCTGGCTCTCGGCCGGCAACTTCGACGTCGGCCTCGGCATCCTCGTCGACCCGCTCTCGATCTTCATGATGCTGGTCGTCTCCGGAGTCGGCGCCCTCATCGTCGGCTACTCGATCGGCTACATGGATGGCGACGACGAGGAGCGCCGCTACTTCGCCTACATGGCGCTCTTCGTCTTCTCGATGCTCCTGCTCGTCCAGGCGGGGAACCTGCTTCTGTTGCTCGTCGGCTGGGGGCTCGTCGGGCTCTGCTCGTATTTCCTGATCGGCTACCACCACGATCGGCCGCAGGCGGTAGCGGCTGCGAAGAAGGCGTTCATCATGAACGCGTTCGGCGACGCGACGATGGCGCTCGCGTTCTTCCTCCTGATCCCGCGCACAGGCTCGCTCTCGTTCGGCTCGGCGTTCCAGTGGGCAGGCGGTGCGGAGGGCTCATGGGCGGTGAACCTCGTCGCGCTCGGCCTGCTCGGCGGCGCGGTCGCGAAATCGGCCCAGCTCCCGCTCCAGACGTGGCTCCCCGACGCGATGGAGGGCCCAACGCCGGTCAGCGCCCTCATCCACGCGGCGACGATGGTGACGGCGGGCGTCTACCTGCTCGTCCGCACGTCGCCGATCTTCGAACAGGCTCCGCGCGTCCAGGACCTCGCGGCCGGCATCGGCGCGGCCACGTTGCTCCTGGCCGGGCTGATCGCCCTCGTCCAGGTCGACATCAAGCGCGTGATCGCGTACTCGACGATGTCGCAGATCGGCTACATGTTCCTCGGCGCGGGGCTCGGCGCCTACGCGAACGCGATGTTCCACCTGATGACGCATGCGTTCTTCAAGGCGCTCCTCTTCCTGGCCGCGGGTCTCGTCATCCATGCGCTCGTCGGCGAGCAGGACATGCGGAAGATGGGGGGCCTCCGTCGCTTCCTGCCCCGCACGTACGTCGCCTTCCTCGTCGGCGCGCTCGCCCTGACGGGGATCCCGCCGCTCTCCGGGTTCTTCTCGAAGGACTCGATCCTCGCCTCGGCGCTCGCGGCCGGCTGGTACGGGCAGGTCCTGTTCGCGGCGGGGCTCGCCGGCGCGTTCCTCACCGGCCTCTACACGTTCCGCATGGTCTTCCTCGTCTTCGAGGGCGAGCCTTCGCCCTATGCCCGGGAGCACTTCCATCGGCCGGAGCGCACCGAGCCATGGCTCTGGATGGGGTTGACCGTGGGCACCCTCACCGTCCTCGCCGTGATCGGCGGCTGGATCCAGATCGCGGGCATCTGGCACCCGCTCGCCGACTTCCTGAAGCCGGCCGCCGAGCCGCTGATCGAGCCCAGCGGGACGCAGGACTTCCTCGCGAGCCTCGGTGCCGTGTCGCTTGGCCTCGCCGGGATCGCGGTCGCGTGGGCGATCTACTCGGCACGGACGATCACCCTTCCTGCAGCCCGCCTTGCGCGAGCACTGCTCGAGCACAAGTTCTACTTCGACGAGCTCTACGACTCGGTCTTCTACCGGCCCTCGGTGCTGCTCGCGCACCGCCTCGGGGCTTACTTCGAGCGCCCGTTCGTCCTCGGGTCGCTGAACGGCATCGCATTCGGCGCGCGCCGCATCGCCGGCGAGGTGACCCAGCTGCAGACCGGCCTCGTCCGCACCTACGCCCTCGCGATCGCCGGCAGCGTCACAGTCCTCGCGCTCGTCTTCGTGTGGGTGAAGTGACGTGAGAGGTCGTATCCCAGTCTGGACCCCCCGCGCGTTCCTCGGGCGTCGCTGCGGGTGCGGGGCCGGAGGGAGCAGTATTCGAAATACGGGCCCGGAGAGCACCGTGCCCGCAGCGACGCCAGGCGGTGGCGGAGGGCGGCTCCGCCGCCCGGGAGCCACCGCCGGCGAGGGGCGCGCGTGACCGGCTGGCTCGCGACGATCCTCATCTTCCTCCCGCTCGCCGGCGCCCTCTTCGTGTGGCTGCTGCCAGTCGGCCGGCTGGCCGGCTCGCTTGCCCTGCTCGTCGCGCTCATCGAGGTTGGCTTCTGGATCAACGCGCTGACGCGGATGGACTTCGATCGCGCAGGGCCGGCGCCGAGCTTCGAGCAGCAGACGACGTGGTTCAGCGACCTGCACGTCTCCTACCACGTCGGCTTCTACGCCTTCTCGTTCTGGCTCGCCGGGCTCGCGGTAGTCGTGATGGCGGCCGCGATCGCTTACGGGTTCTGGGTCGGCCGTGAGCGGCCGCGCGCGTACTTCGGGCTCATGCTCTTCCTGACGGCCGCGGTCGTCGGCGTCTTCGCGGCCCAGGACCTCCTGCTCTTCTACGTCTTCTTCGAGGCGATGATGATCCCGCTCTACGTCCTGATCGGCGTCTGGGGCGGGCCGGGCCGGATGGGCGCGACGGTGAAGTTCGTCATCTACACGATGGCCGGCTCGCTGCTGATGCTCGTCGCTGTGATCGTCTTCGGGCTCTCGCGCAACTCGTTCGACCTCGTTACGACCGAGCCCAGCAACAGCACCTGGCTCTTCCTCGGGTTCGCCATCGCCTTTGCGGTCAAGGCGCCGCTTTTCCCACTGCACGGCTGGCTGCCCGACGCGTATCGCGAGTCGTCGCCCGAAGTGGCGGCGGTACTCTCGGGGGTGATCTCGAAGGCCGCGATCTTCGGCTTCATCCGGATCTGCTTCGGCAAGTTCCCCGGGCCGTTCGACGACTTCCGGGTCGTCATCCTGGCTCTGGCCGTCACTGGTCTCGTCTACGGCTCGCTACTCGCCTTCCGCGCACCCGACGTGCGCGGCGTCATCGCCTACTCGAGCCTCGCCCAGATGGGCTTGATCACGATCGGCGTCTTCGCGCAAAACAGCGCGGGACTGAGCGGGGCAGTCCTGCAGGCGGTGAACCACGGACTGATCTCCGCAACGCTTTTCCTGCTCGCCGGCACAATCGAGCGGCGCACGTCGACCGGCAGCCTCGACCGGCTCGGCGGCATGGCGCGAGGACGCCCCGCGCTGGCCACGATGCTGATGGCGACGGGGATCATCACGCTCGCCGTCCCGGGCTCGTCGGCCTTCGCGGGCGAGTTCCTGATTTTGGCGGGGATCTTCAGCACCGGCTGGGGCTGGGCCGTGGCCGGCGCCACCGGGATCGTGCTTGCGGCGATGTACGCGCTCCGCCTGATCTCAGCCGTTCTCCACCAGGAGCCTGGGCCCGCAGTTCCGGAGGCAGCGCTCGACTTGCGCCCCGCCGAGCTCGGGATTCTCGTCCCACTCGTCGGGTGCCTGCTTGCACTCTCGGCGTGGCCCGCGGCCATCACCGGTAACACGCTCGCGCGGAACGACCAGACCCCCGCACTCGAACGGATCTCGTTCCCATGATCGACACGCCGTCGGTCGACTGGTTCGCGCTCTCGCCGTCGCTCGTCGCGCTCGGTGCGGCGGCGCTCTGCCTGCTGATCGCTGTGCTCACCCCGCGCTGGCTGCTCCGGCCCCTCGCCGCCTTTACCTGCGCGCTCGGATTCGTCGGAGGCCTCGTCACCGCTGCGCTCGTCTACTGGAAGAGCCTGGACGCGCACCTGATCGTCGCCGACGCCGTCAGCCGAGACCGCTTCGCCGCGCTCGCGCAGCTGATCGTCATGGGCGCGGGCCTGCTCACGGTCGGCGTCTCGTACTCCGCGCGCATGCGTCAGGATCACATCGGCGAGTACTACGCGCTGCTGGCCACCGCCGGTGCCGGCATGGCCTTTCTGGTCCAGGCGAGCAACCTCATGACCCTCTTCTTGGGCCTGGAGTGGTTCTCTGTCTGCCTCTACATCCTCTGCGCGATCGAGATCGATCTCGTCGGCTCGCTCGAGGCCGGCCTCAAGTACCTGATCATCGGCGGAATGGGCTCAGCCGTGCTCCTCTTCGGCTCGGCGCTGGTCTACGGCTCGACGGGCGAGCTCGGCTTCTCGGCGATCGCTGATGCAACACGCGCGCACGACCTCGCCGGCGACCCGATCCTGCTCGTCGGCCTGGCGATGCTCATCGCAGGCCTCGCCTTCAAGGCCTCGGTTGCCCCGTTCCACATGTGGACGCCGGACGTCTACGAAGGCGCTCCAACGCCGGTGACAGGGTTCATGGCGGCGGCAACGAAGGCCGTGGCGCTCGTCCTGGCGCTCCGGGTACTGACGGTGGCGTTTCCGGAGAAGGAGGACGTCTGGACGATCGCGGTCGCCGTCCTCGCCTGCATCTCGCTGGCCTGGGGCAATATCGCGGCGCTCGTCCAGAGCCGGGTCAAGCGGCTCCTCGCGTACTCGTCGATCTCGCACGCCGGCTTCATGCTGATCGCGATCGCCGCCGCGACCGAGCTCGGAGGCCGCGCCCTTCTCTACTACCTGATCCCGTACTCGGCGATCTCGATCGGCGCGTTCGCCGTCGTCGCGGCCCGCGAGCGGGAGCTCGGCGAGACCGTAACGCTCGACAACCTCGCCGGCTTCGGCTGGGAGCGCCCACTGCTGGGGGTGGCCATGTTCACGTTCATGCTCGGCTTCGCCGGCTTTCCGCTGACCGGCGGCTTCGTCGGCAAGTTCTATGTCTTCGCCGCGGCCAGCGACGCGGGCTGGAACTGGCTCGTCGTCGTCGGCGTCGTGGCGACCCTCGTCAGCCTCTACTACTACCTCGCGGTCATCCGCGCCATGTACATGCGGCCGGCGGCGGAGCTCGGGTTCGCGCCGATCGGAGGGTCCCCGCCGCGCGAGATCATGCTCTCGGCAGCGGTGTTCTCGGCCATGGTCGTGAACGTGGGCTCGTTCTTCGCCGTCCAGCCGCTGATCGACTTGGCGAAGAACGCGGCGAAGGCGCTACCGCTCTAGCACGGGGCTTTTCAGCTCGACGCTGAGCCCGAGCAGCGCCTGCACGAGGTAGACACCGAGGCAGCCCGTGAGGGCGAAGACGACGGCGTTCGTGGCCGTTCCGGCGACGACGAGCGCGAGGGCCAGGCCGGCGAGAGCCGGCTCGAGCGCGATTGTGGGTGCGACCGGCCCCTTTGCGCGCGCGTCGAGCAGGTCGCCGAGCGCGCTCAGCGCGCACGAGGCGTTCACGGGAACGAGGGCCAAGAGGATGTAGAGCGCAAGCGTGGAGGCTCCTGCAGCCTCAGCGGCAGCGGCGGCGAGGGCGATCGCGATCGGAAGCCAGGGCCTCGGCACGCGGCTCCATTCGGCGCCGGGGCGGCTGCTCCTGCGAAAGCGTTTAGGCTCGAAGCCGGAGATGGCGATCCGAATCGGCGTCCTCGCGCTTCCCCTCGCCGGGCTCGGACTCCTCCTTGTCGCGCCGGATGCGGACGTTCACTGGGAGGATCACCCGGCGCACTTCTGGCTCGTCGTGGTCGTCGCCGGCGTCAGCGTCGTGCTCGGCCTCCTGGCGAGCGAGGCGGCGCGCAGGCTCGAGGACGCTCGGCTCTTCCTGCTGGTCTCGATGACCTTCCTGGCCAGCGCCGGCTTCCTCGGCCTCCACGCCCTCGCCACTCCCGGAGTCCTGCTCAACGGCAAGAACACAGGCTTCGTGATCGCGACGCCTGTCGGCCTGCTCGTCGCAGGCGCCTTCGCGGCTGCGTCCGCGCTCGACCTCGCCCCGGAGACCGCCGCAGCACTGATGAGACGCCGGACGCTGATCCGAAACGCGCTCATCGCGGCCCTCGCAGTGTGGGCGGCCGTCTCGCTCGCCGCGGTTCCTCCGCTGGACAAGCCGCTTCCACCCGAAGAGGCCAATGGACGGCTGTACGCGCTCGCCCTCGCTGCTGTCGTGCTCTATGGCTTCGCGGCGCTCCGCTATCTCCGCCTCTATCGGGACCGGCCCGCCCGAATGCTCCTCTCCATCTTCGCCTCCTTCGTCCTCCTCGCCGAGGCCATGGTCGCGATCGCGCTCTCGCGCAACTGGCACGCGTCCTGGTGGGAGTGGCACCTGCTGATGGCGGCCGCTTTCGGCCTCGTCGCCGTCACGGCGCGTGACGAGTACCGATCCCGCCGGTCGCTCGGGGGCGTGTTCAGCGACCTCTACCTCCAGGAGACGATCGACCGGGTCGACAGCCGGTACGGCCGCGCGCTCCACCGGCTGGTCGATTCTTCGGCCAGTCTCGACGAGGTCCGCGACGGCGAGAACCTGAGCACGGAGGAGGCCGAGCTCCTGGGCCGCGCCGCGGGCGAGATCCGGCAACTCGACGAGCTGTTCAGTCCGTACCTGTCACCCCAACTCGCGGCGCGACTCCGCACCGATCCCAACACTGCCGCCCTCGGAGGAGAGCAGCGCGAGGTGAGCGTTCTCTTCGCCGACCTCGAGGGCTTTACGGCCTTCTCCGAACGCACCGAGCCCGCCCGCGTGATCGAGATGCTGAACGACTACTGGGCACTCGCCGTGCCTGCTGTGGCCGAGGAGGGAGGCATGGTGGAGCGGTTCGCGGGCGACGCGGTCATGGTCGTCTTCAACGGCGCCCAAGATCAACCGGATCACGCGTTGCGGGCGGCCCGCGCTGCACTCGGTCTGCAACACGCCACCGAAGCCCTCGCCGCCGAGCGTCCAGACTGGCCACGCTTCCGCGCCGGCGTGAACACCGGACCGGCGGTGATCGGCAACGTCGGGAGCCGCGAACAGCGCAGCTTCACCGCGATCGGAGACACCACGAACCTCGCCGCGCGGCTCCAGGCCGCCGGCAGGCCTGGGCAGGTCGTGATCGGCGGCGCGACACTGGAGGCCCTGGGCGACGTTGCAATCGTCGAGTCTCTGGGAAGGCTCGACCTGAAGGGAAAGCGGCAGCCCGTCGAGGCCTTCCTTCTCCTCCAGCTCGAGCGGGATTCGGGTTAGGCTCAAGTGCGGCTGCCCGAAAGGAGTTGAGATGCCCGACGTTGCTTTGACCTGGCTCGGCCACGCCGCTTTCCGTTTCGACACACCGGGCGGGAAGCGCGTCTACATCGATCCATTCCTCGAAAACCCGAAATGCCCGGACAACGAGCGCGAACCGGAACGCGTCGACCTGATCGCGATCACCCATGGCCATTCCGATCATGTCGGGAGCACGCTCCAGCTCGCCGAGCAGCACGGCTGTGCAGTCGTCGCAATGATCGAGATCCGTGACTGGCTCTCCGGGCAAGGGCTGGCCGAGAACATGGCGCACTCGCCCAACAAGGGCGGCACCGTCGACGCCGACGGGATCAAGATCACGCTCACAGACGCGAAGCATTCGTCCAGCGCCGACGACCTCACCTACCTGGGCGAGGCCGCGGGCCTCGTGATCGAAGTCGAGAACGGAACGAAGCTCTACTTCGCAGGAGACACCTGCGTCTTCGGCGACATGCGGCTCATCAGCCGCATCTACGAGCCGGACGTCGCGATCCTGCCGATCGGCGGCCACTTCACGATGGACCCGCGCGAGGCGGCAGTCGCGCTCGAGCTGCTCGGCGTCGACCGCTGCGTTCCCTGCCACTACGGAACGTTCCCAATCCTGCGAGGCACGCCGGAGGAGCTGCGCGCGCTCGCGCCAGGCGTCGAGATCCTCGCGCCGGAGCCCGGAGAGACGGTCGTGGTTTGAGAGAGCGCTGGTTCGGCGCGACGAGGCAGCGGGTGCCGCAGCTCGCCGTCGACGGAGAGATCGAATTCCCCGCCGAGCCGCTCGTGCTCGACGAGGTCGATGACGAGGCCCTCCGCCGCGCGCACGAGCAGGGAACGCCCGTCGTCGTCCGCGCGGACAGCAAGGAAAGAGTGCTCGCGGCGCTCGCCCGGCCGGAGGTAGCCTCCGTGCTCGTGCCGCCGGAGAAGCGCGACTTGCTCGAGCTCGACCTCATCGAGGAGACATATGGCCGCAGGGATTAATCCGAACGTGTCGACCGGTCATTTCAGACGGACGGCGGCGGCGCAAGCGGCGTCGCGGGCTGATCCCATCGTTGCCACATACTCGATCGTCGCTTGCGACCTCGAGGCGAGCCAGTGGGGGGTCGGTGTCCAATCGAAGTTCCTCGCCGTCGGATCGGTCGTGCCGTGGGCCGAGCCGCACCTGGGAGCCGTCGCGACGCAGGCCTATGCGAACCCCCGTTACGGGCCCCAAGGGCTCGACCTCCTCCGGCAGGGAAGCTCCGCGCAAGAGGTCGTCGACCGACTGACGAGCACGGACGACGGCCGCGACCATCGCCAGCTCGGTGTCGTCGACGGCGACGGCCGCGCCGCGACCTACACCGGCAAGGAGTGCCTCGACTGGGCCGGCGGCCGCACGGGCGCGGGCTATGCGGCCCAGGGCAACATCCTCGTCTCCGCCGAGACGGTCGATGCGCTCGCAGACACCTTCGAAGGAAGCAGCGGCCTCCTGGCCGAGCGCCTGATCGACTGCCTCGCTGCGGCCCAGGCCGCAGGCGGCGACAGCCGCGGGCAGCAGTCCGCATCCTTGCTCGTTGTCGAGCGCGACGGCGGCTACGCGAGCCTGTCCGACGTCGTCGTCGACCTCCGCGTCGACGATCACGAGCTCCCAATCGAGGAGCTCGACCGCATCTACCGGCTCCACGACGAGATCTTCGGCAAGACGCCGCGAGCCCAGTGGCTCGACGTGGACGAAGGGCTCGCCGATGAGCTCCGAGACCGCCTGACCAAGCTCGGCTACGAGGGCAAGCTCGACGACGCCTTCTCCCGCTGGGCCGCGACCGAGAACCTCGAAGAGCGCGTCGAGGGAGCGAAGCAGATCGACCCGGTCGTTCTCGACGCGCTGCGGGGCAAGACGTGACGGAAAGGACTTACGAGGTCGCGCACCTGGACGAGCTCGACAGCTTCCCGGTCGACGAGGAAGGCCTGGTCTGGCGCCCGGTTCGCCGCCGCCTCGGGATCCGGGCCTTCGGGACGAACGCCTATACGGCGGAGAAGGCGGGCGACCGAGTCGTCGAGGAGCATTTCGAGCGGGACGGGCACGAGGAGCTGTACCTCGTCGCAAAGGGGCGCGCGACCTTCACGCTCGGTGACGAAGAGATCGACGCTTCTGCGGGGACCTTCGTCTACGCGACGCCGGGCACGAAGCGCGGCGCGGTTGCCGCCGAGCCGGAGACGACAATCGTCGCTTTCGGTGCGAAGCCCGGCGTCCCGCACGAGATCTCGGGCTGGGAAGGGATCTTCGTCGCCCTCGGCCACTTGAAGAAAGGTGAGGAGGACAAGGGGCGTCAAGCGATGGCAGCCGCCATCGCCGAGCGTCCCAACGACTGGCAGGGCCAGTACAACGCGGCCTGCTTCGAAAGCCTGACCGGAAACAAGGACGAGGCGATCGCCCATCTCCAGCGGGCGATCGAGCTCGACCCGAAAGCACGCGAGTTCGCCCAGAAGGACACCGACTTCGACTGGCTCCGCGACGATCCGGAGTTCCCGGCGTGAGCGGAACGGCCAAGATCACCGACCTCGCCATCCAGATCAGCTCCGGCCCGCGCTGGGCGATGGTGCGCACCCACTTCGGAATCGGCGCCTTTGGAGTCAACGCGTACGTGGCAGACGAGCCGGGCATCGCGGTCATCGGCGAGCACGACGAGCTGGGAGACTTGGCCGGGCGGCACGAGGAGCTGTATTTCGTCGCCAGCGGCCATGCGACGTTCACCGTCGACGGCAACGAGATCGACGCGCCCGCAGGAACCTTTGTCTTCGTGCGCGACCCGGCGGCGAAACGCGGCGCGATCGCCACGGAGGCGGGAACCGCGGTCGTCATCGCCGGAGGCAAACCGGGCGAGGCTTTCACACCGTCTGCGTGGGAACGCAGCGCGCCCGCGCTCAACTACTTCGCCACACGGGACTACGACAAGGCGATCGAGGAGTTCGAGCGCCTACGGGCCGAGGCGCCGGACGATCCGGGCCTCCTCTACAACCTCGCCTGCGCCGAGAGCCTGGCCGGGAGGGCGACTGACGCAGTCGAGCACCTGAGCCGCGCGGTGGAGCTCGATCCAGACTTCCGCCGGTTGGCGGAGAAGGACTCCGACTTCGACCCCATCCGGGCGAAGCCCGAGTTCGCCTCAGCGGTCGCCGGGGAGTCGGATCCCGGCGGCTCTGGCGCGTAGGCCCGGGACCGGGTCGGCTTCGGGGCGCGCCACGACCAGGAAGGCCCCGTAGCCCTCTCCGGTCAAGGCATCGACGAGCAATTGCAGGCCGATCGCAAGTGCGAAGGCCTTGTGCGCACGGTCGCCGCCGAATGGGACCAGCTCCTCCTCGCTGGCCTTGCCGGCGATCACGTCCCCGTAGGTCACCTGTCCCATCGAGACATCGGCGACGATCGGCCGCCTGTCCGAGCTTGGAATCGCGATCGCAAGCGGATTCGTGCCGGCCAGCGGCGGACCGCCGTCCGGATGGCCCAGACGCGGCGGCGAAGTCGCCGTTAAGACGGCTACGAGCCCACCCTCAGCGAGCCGCCTTACCCAGTGGCCGAGCATTCCCGTTGGAAAGCAGTCCTTGGCGACGGCGACGCGCAAGTGAGTGGGAGGGTCGGCAAGTTGCGCAGCGCAGATCGCAGCCAGCGTCAGATATCCGAGAGCGCCTCGTCCCTCCCAGCGTTCGAAGCCCGGCTCGGCCAGCACCCGCTCCGGCCGCGCCTGCGGGTCCAGGTCCGGCAGGCTCGAGAGCCAATCCACGCGTGCCAGGCCGTGGCCGGCCTTGCCCCGGGCCTCCGCATCGAGGAAGTGGTCGGCAAGAGCCGCGGAGTCACGCTCGTCGAAACCGAGTTGTTGAAGACGGCTGAGAACGTCCTCGCGCTTGCTCATCGGCGCCACAGAGTGAAAGGGTAGGTCAGCTTGGCCCGGGTCGATCCACATCGAGCTGCGTGCGCGCAGGGGCGGGAAAGCGCGTCATCTGGTGACGGCGGCGCCTTTTGGACGACTCGCCTTGTGGGTTGCCTGCCAACGCCCGTTCTCGCCCTTCTAGGTGTCGCCGCTTTGGCAGCCGGCAATGACCATTGCGAGCACGAAGAAGAAGAAGAGCATGCGGCGTACGGTTCCGCCATCGGCTCAGGCAGGCAGGCAGGGACCTGGGGCGAGACAGGGTGCTCGCTACCGGCACAGCGTCCTCACGAAATCTTTACGTGGCGCACCCGAACTCTTCACGGCCGAGAGGGATCTTCTCTTCGCAGGCCATTGAAAGGGGGAGTTTCCGGTATGCGTCCCAAGCATCTTGCTCTTCCCGTTGCGGTCGGGGTCTTCGTGCTCGTCGGCGTGGCGGCGGCGACACCGTCCCATCCACAGACCGCCGATGTCTCGGCTGCGTTCAGCGCGACCCAGACGCGCATGCACACGCGCACGTGCACCGAGGGTGGGAACACCTTCCGCGTCACGAACGCGGTCTGGCGCGGCACGTCCACGAGCGCCGAGCCACGGCTGGCCGGCACGGTCATCATCACGTCGCACGCAGTGCTGAACGAGACGACCGGCGACGGCTGGCTCTCCGGCACGTGGCGGACGACGAACCAAGTGGCCAACCCGCGTACGAGGACCAAGTCGAACGCACGGCTCTCGGCCGTGATCGACAACGGGAACCATGTCGACGGTCTCGCGAACGGCGAGGTTCGGAGGCCTTACGGCCGACTGCTCGGCAACTGGTCGGCCATGATCGTTGGTGGAACGCTGGCCGGCGAGCTCGGCGCAAACGCACCGGTATCGCCGGACAACTCGGCGCTGATCTACCGCGGCGGCTGTCCGTAGCCGGCTGTTCGTCAGATCGACTCGCGAGGGGCGCCTGCGGGCGCCCTTCGCGTCTCTAGGAAACGACCGGCAGCGCCTTCTTGATGCTGCCCGGCCGGCGCCCGGTCGCGACGAGGCCCTCGGCCAGTTCCGTGATCGTGCGCGCCGTCTCGTTCTCCGGCTCTGCCCACACGAGCGGCTCGCCCTCGTCCGCCGACTCGCGCAGCCGCGGATCGAGCGGGATCCTGCCGAGCAGAGGCGCGTCGATCGCCTGCGCGAGGGCCTCGCCGCCCCCCGCACCGAAGACTTCCTGCCCGCTGCCGACGAGGAACGACATGTTCTCGAGGGCGCCGATCAGGCGCATACCAGTCTTCTGGGCCATCTGCGCCGCTCGCACGGCGACTTGCTGCGCGGCGGGCTGCGGCGTGGTCACGACGACCACCTCCGCCCTCGGCAGCAACTGGCCAAGCGAGATCGACACATCCCCCGTGCCAGGAGGCATGTCGACGACCAGCATGTCCAATTCGCCCCAGTGGACGTCGGAGAGGAACTGCTCGAGCGCCCGGTGCAACATCGGGCCGCGCCACATGACCGGCGAGTTCTCCTCGAGGAAGAAGCCGATCGACATCAGCTTCAGATCGCCGCGCACCGGCGGCACGATCATCTTGTCGACGACGACGGGCCGCTGGCTCATTCCGAGCATGTGTGGGATCGAGTGCCCGTAGACGTCGGCGTCAAGGATCCCCGTTCGGAGACCGTGCCGGTCGAAGGCGGCGGCCAGGTTCACCGACAGCGTGGATTTGCCGACGCCGCCCTTGCCGCTGGCGATCGCGAGGACGCGCGTCGAGGCATCGAGGGACAGCCCCTTCGAGCGTCCCGTGACGCTTCCCCGGAGCTTCTGGGTGAGCGCGGCCCGCTCCTCGGGGCTCATGACGTCGAAATCGAGCGAGACGGACTCGACGCCCGGCAGAGGCAGCAGGTGCTGCTCCACCTGGGTCTCGAAGCTCGAGCGCAACGGGCATCCGACAACTGTGAGCGCGATCGTGACTGCGACGTGGCCGTTCTCGACCCGCACTTCGCGCACCATGTCGAGCTCGGTGACGGGCCGCTTCAGCTCCGGGTCGATGACCTTGCCGAGCGCCTCGGTGATCTGCTCGCGGGTGGGTTGTTCCACGCTCCGAGCGTACCAGCGCTCAGAGGGCCAGCCGTTTCTTCAGCCAGAGGCCGTTGCGCACCGCATAGCCGTGCCGGTCGTTGTTGAAGTACGCGTAGACCTCGACCCTGGAGCGCCAGTCGCTGATGCGCTGCGCCCACTCCTCGAGCTCGCGCTCCGAGTAGTTGCCGTTACGCCCGCGGCTTCCGTAGTGCAAGCGGATGAAGGTCCAGTCGGCGGTGAGCTCGTGAGCCTGGAAGCGACGTTCCGGGTGATCTCCGATCACGAGCGCAACGCCGTGCGCGCGCAGCAGCTCGTAGATCTCCGGCGCGAACCAGCTCTCGTGGCGGAACTCGAAGCAGTGGCGCCCGGCTGGAAGCCGGCCGAGCGCCGAGCCGAGGCGCTCGTCGTCACGGCGGAAATTGCCCGGGAGCTGCCAGAGGACCGGCCCCAGCTTCGGCGAGTGGGCGAGCGACTCGATCCGCTCGTAGAAGCGCTGGAGGCCCGGCCCGAGGTCGGTCAGCCGCTTCACGTGAGTGAGGTAGCGGCTCGCCTTGACCGCGAAGACGAAGCCGGCCGGGGTCTGCTCGACCCAGCGGGCAACCGATTCGCGTTTCGGCAGCCGGTAGAAGGTGTTGTTCACCCTCGACGGTGTCGAAGAGCGTCGCGTAGTGCTCGAGCCAGCGGGCCGGCGGAAGGCCCTTTGGATAGACAAGCTCTCGCCAATGAGAATAGTTCCAGCCCGAGCACCCGATACGAATTTGGAGCTCAGGTGGCAACGATGTGCGCGAGCCGCTCGCAGAGCTCGTGCGTGCCGGCGGCCGCGACCGGCGAGCGCGCCGCGACGTCGAGCGGCGCCGCGTCGAAGGGCTCCGCGTCGGCGAAGATGATCGGGAGCCCGACTTCCTTCAGCAGCAGCTGCGCAGCGGCGATGTCCACGGCCCGTGCTTCCTTCAGCGAACAGACGGCGTCGACGCGTCCCGCAGCGAGATTGCAGAGCGACAGCGCGAGCGAACCCATGATTCGCAGCCTCTTGGCGAGGCCGGCAAAGGCGACCGCCTTGTCCGCGACGGCCCCGGCAACCGTGGCCTCGAGCGCAAGCACCTCGATCTCATCCTCCTTGGGCCGAACAGCGCCCAGCCGCTCACCGTTCAGCCAGGCACCGCCGCCCTTCGCCGCCGTCCACTCCTCGCCCGAGCCGAAGTCGTGGACGAAACCGAACTCGACGTCCTGCATGAGCTCGCCTTCCGCGACCGCGACCGAGAGCGCGAAGAAGGGGATGTTCCGCTTCGCGTTGAGGGAGCCGTCGATCGGATCGACGACGACGTGGGTGACCGGCTCCGAGCCGAAGTCGCGCTCGCCGAGCTCCTCGGAGACGAGGCGGAAATCGAGCCCGTCCTCCTCGTGAAGCCGCTCGAGGCGCGCCACGACAGCGGCCTCAGCCGCGGCGTCGACGGCGGTCGTCTCGTCACCGCCGGCGCCGATCCTCAGAACCGGCTCGCGCTCGACTCGGGTCGGCAGCTCCTCGAACACCGCGCGCAGATCTGCGACCGCGCCGCGGCAGAACGCCGGCCACGGGCCGTTCGTCACGGCTCGAGCGGGTGGAAGAGGAGGCCTGAGACGAGCTTGGGATAGAAGTAGGTGCTCTTCTGGGGCATCGTCTCCCCGCGGGCTGCGACCTCGAAGACGTCCTCGACTCGAAGCGGCCGTACGAGGAAGGCACCCTCTGCCTGTTCTCCCTCGACCGCGGCCACTGCGTCGTCGATCGAGGCCGTATAGGTCACGTCTTCCGGCGCATGCGCCTCGACGAGCTCCACGTCGAGCTGACCCTCGTCGCCGTGCAACAGAGAGATGCGTCCTCCGCGCCGGTAGAGGACGGCGGCTCCTCGGTCTCGCGGCCGAGCCTCGAGGTCGCGCAGCGCCGCGCCGATATCGCTGTGCGTCGGATTCGGCCCGTTGAGGCTTCCGACCACCCGGTGAGTCGGAAAGATCATCAGCCCGGGATCCGAGGTGCTCACGAGCACGACCATCATGAAGGCGCTCTCCAGGGTCGCGACCTCCTCGTGATAGGCGACCGCGGTCTCATAGCGGTGGTGACCGTCCGCGATCAAGAGCCGGCGGTCGGCAAAGGCATCGGCGAGCGTGTCGTCGTCGAGGCGCCACAGTCGAGCCCCGTCGGTCTCGAGCAGCGGGGCGACCTCGGGAACCTCGAACGGGGCGTCGCCCTCATAGAGGAGGAAAATGGGCTCCAGCTGCGCTTTGACCTCGTGGAGCAGTCGCAGCCGCCCCTCCTTGGGCCCCCGGTGCGTTCGCTCGTGGGGGAGGACAGTGCCCGCCTCATAGGGCTCGAGGCGCAGAGAGGCCACCAGGCCGCTACGGGTGCGGGCGACGCCGTCCGGGCCGACGTAGTCCTGCGACAAGGCCCAGAAGGACGATTCTTCCGGTATGAGGATCCTCTGCCGGCGCCAGTCGCGGAAGCTGCGACCCGCCTCTTCCTCGGAATCGGGCAAGGTCAGGTGAACGACGTTGTAGGAGCTCCTCGCCAAGTAGCGCTCTCGCTCTTCGGGCCCGATGACGTCGTACGGCGGCGCGACGAGCTCCTCGAGCGGGCCCGCTCGCTCGCTGTCGTAGCGAAGGGCGCGAAACGGCTTGATCTCGGCCAAAGCGGCCCAACCGTACCACCGGGTGCGTCGCCGACTTCGTCCGTTTCCCGGCCTAGACTCGACGCGTGGCGGCGATCGCGGAGCTGGAGCAGGACCGGGTCGTCGAGGGCGTCTACGCGGTCGCGAAGAAGCAGCGCCTGCGGACAAAGGCCGGCGCGTCGTACCTGGCGCTCGAGCTGGTCGATCCGAGCGGCCGCATCGAGGCCCGGGTCTGGAGCGACGTCGACCTCCTCGACAGCCGCTTCGCAGCAGGCGACGCCGTACGCGTCCTCGGACGGGTCGACCGCTTCCGCGACCGCCTCCAGCTGGAGGTTCGCTCACTCGAGCCGGCCGAAGGGCTCGACCCTGCCGAACTCGCGCCCGCCATGCGCAGGGACGCGGACGAGCTCGAAGGTTTCCTCGAGTTCCTGGCCGGCGAGATCTCACACCCGGGACTGAAGTCCGCCGTTGGGCGCTTCCTTCAAGACGAGGCTTTCCGCGCGCGTGTGCGCACCCTGCCCGCAACGACCGAGGGTCATCACAGCTATGCGGGTGGCCTGCTCGAGCACACGGTCGGCGTGGCGACGATCTGCAGGGAGGTCGCCCAGCTCCATCCCCGCCTTCGCGCTGACCTCCTGCTCGCGGCCGCGCTGCTTCACGACGCAGGCCGGACCGTCGAGCTGACTCGCGGCCCGACCTTTCAACCGACCGACGAGGGGCGCCTGCTCGGTCACGTGCACCTCGGCCTCCGCCTGATCGAGGAGCGCGCCGGCCCGCTGGAGGCGGCGGTTCGCACCGAGCTGCTGCACGCGGTCGGCTCGCACCACGACGCTCGCGCCGCCCGCACGGCCGAGGCCTCCGTCCTCTATCACGCGAACCAGCTCGACTCGGTGGCCGCCACGCGACCAGTCCCGGAGCCTTAGAGAGCTTCGCGCATCAGGCTTTCGCAGGCTCACCCTGCACGGGCCGCGCCGAGCGCGTCCAGCAGACCGCCCATCCCCTCCTCGCGCTAGTCCGGCGTGTCGAGGCCGTCACGGGCGGGCTGTTTTTGCTCCCGGTCAGACATTGAAGCGGATGTTCAGCACGTCTCCGTCTGCGACGACGTAGTCCTTGCCCTCGAGACGCTGCAGGCCGCGGCGGGCAGCCTCGGCGCGGCTCCCCGCCTCGACGAAGTCGCGCCAGCCGATCACCTCGCAGCGAATGAATCCGCGGGCGATGTCCGTATGAATGGTCGCCGCGGCATCCAGCGCCGTCTGTCCTCGGCGGAGGGTCCACGCCCGGGTCTCCTTGTCACCGCCCGTGAAGAACGTCAGCAGACCCACCTGCTCGAAGAGACTGGAGAGGACGGCGTCGAAGCTCGCGGGCGCTTCGCGAAACGCAGACGCTTCCTCGGGCGAGAGCTCGGCCAGCTCCGCCTCGAGCTTGAGGTCGAACCCCCCTTCTCCGCCGTTGACGACCTCGATCAACGCTTTCGTCGTCAGCGGCTCCAGCTCGGGCGGCAGCATGCCCGGGTACGAGCTGAGCGGGGTGCCGGCCTCCGCGTGCGCCGCGACCCGCTCGAGCTCGGCGACCTGCCGTCGCAAGTCTGGGTCACCCGATTTCGCGAGCGTCCGCACCCGTTCGAGCCGCCGCTCGACGTGCTCGAGATCGGCGACGACGAGCTCGAAGTTCAACGCCTCCAGGTCCCGGGCGGGATCCGCGTCGGGGCCGAAGTTCCTCGTGACCGCGATCAACGCGTCGGCCTTCCGGAGCTCGCCGAGGACGGCGGCGCTCAGTCCCGGCGAGTCGACGACCTCGATTGTCGCCGGCGTCATCTTCGCCGAGCCCTCGATTTCGGCGATCGGCTCGAGGCGATCGTCCGGAATGGGGGCGACACCGACGTGCGCCTTCCCGTACGCGCCGCCGGTGACCCCGGTCAGCGCCGCGAAGAGCGTCGTCTTGCCGGCACCCGGAAGACCGACGAGCCCAACTTGAAGTGCCACGGGTGTGACGGTAGCGAGCTAGGTCCGGACTACGTGCTTCTGAAGCGACGCCAACGCTCGATGCTGGAGTGACTTCACCGCGCCCTCCGACTTGTCGAGGATCTCCGCCACCTCGCCGTTCGCAAACCCGAAGAGGAACTTGAGGGTCAGCACCTGGCGCTGCTCGGCCGAAAGACGCTCGATCAGCTCGAGCATTCCCGCCTCTCCGAGCGAATCGAGCGCCTGGTCCTCGGCCGAGGACTCTTCGGCGCCGGGCAACTCCGGAACCTCTTCCTCGGTGCGGACCCGCCGCCGCGCCCTGAAGTGATCCATGGCCAGGTTGTGCGCGATCCGAAAGAGCCAAGCCGAGAACGGCGCCGACTGCCAGCGAAAGCGCCCGATCGCCTCGAGCATCTTGAGGAAGGTCTGAGTCGTCAGGTCTTCGGCGTCGTGCCGGTTGCCGAGGCTGAGGTGCAGATAGCTGTAGATGCGATCGAAATGGAGGAGGTAGAGCTCTTCCAGCGCCTCGCGCTCACCCCGCTGCGCGCGCTCGACGAGCACCCGCACGTCCGGGGCGGCACCCCCGCGGCCGTTACCCGGCCTCACGTCTTCCTCACCATTCGTCAAGGAAGTGCCCGGGGAGTGCCCCGTCCTAACTCAGGTGCCGCTGAATCCGACGCGACCCTCGCGTGAAAAGCGCTTGACATAGACGATGCGAGCGAGCGCGACCGTGTAGCGGCCGTCCTCGGCCTCGACCTGGAACGACCCGTCTGCGCCTGCTCCGAGCGACTTCTCGAGCTCGTCCGCAGTGCCGGTCTCGACGTAGGCGCTCATCACCTGGCCGCCCTCGAAGCCGATCTCGATCCGTACACGCTGCGTATCAGGCAACGGCTACCAACTCCGCAAGGACACCGTGGACCGAGCTCGGATGGACGAAGGCGACCTCGAGCCCGAAGAGACCGGCGTGCGGCTCATCGTCGATCAGCTCGACCCCCTCCGCGGCGAGGCCCTGCAGCTCGCGGTGAAGATCGCTCACCTCGTAGGCGACGTGGTGCATGCCAGGGCCGCGATTCGCCAGGAATTTGCCGACCGGAGTCTCGTCGCCGAGCGAGGCGAGCAGCTCCACACGGCTCTCACCGACCCGCACGGCGGCAGCCTCGACGCCCTGCGCCTCGACCGTTTCCCGCCGCTCGACCTCGGCGCCGAAGAGGCGCTGATACGTGTCGACCGCCTCGTCGAGGTTCTCCACCGCAACGCCGAGGTGATGGATTCTCTTCGCCTGCACGCGAAGAGATGCTATCCGTCAGACGTCTCTCGGCTTCGGCTGTTCGGCCGCGTCCTCTTCGACCCGCTTGATCGGGACGACTCGGCCGACAGCGTCGCTGGCGCGGGACTCGGCGTCGACGTCCGAGAGCAGAGCAAGCATCTCGTCGCGGACCAGGGTCTCTTTCTCGAGGAGGCCTTGCGCGAGCCGGTCGAGGGCGGCGCGGTGCTTCGTGATCAGGCGCACTGCTTCCAGGTACGCGTCGTCGGTGAGGCGTGCCTGCTCCTGGTCTCGCACGCGCTTCGTCTCCTCGGAGAGCGCATAGTTGTCGGCCCGCATCGTCCGGGAGACGACGCCCTCCGACATTCCGTACTCGAAGACCATTGCCCGCGCGAGCTCGGTCACTTTCTCGAGGTCGTTGGCAGCGCCGTTCGTCACCCGGCCGAAGACGACCTGCTCGGCCGCGCGGCCGGCAAGGGCGATCTTCATCCAGTCGATGAACTCCTCCCGGGTATGCAGGAAGCGCTCCTCCTCGGGCAGGTTGTACGTGTAGCCGAGCGCGTTTCCGCGCGGGACGATCGTGGCCTTCTGGACCGGGAAGCCGTCGCCCATCAGATGTGACATGAGCGCATGGCCGCCCTCGTGGTAGGCCAGAATCCGCTTCTCCTTCTCGGACATGACCTTGCGCTGCTGGAGGCCGGCGATGATCCGCTCCATGGCCGCGTCGAAATGGGTGTGATGGATGTACTGCTGGTTCTCGCGGCCGGCGAAGATCGCGGCTTCGTTCGCGATGTTGGCGAGGTCGGCGCCGGTCAGGCCCGCGGTCTGGCGGGCGATCACGGTCAGGTCGACGTCCGACGCGAGGGGCTTGCCTCGGGTGTGGACTTTGAGGATCGCCTCGCGGCCGGCGAGATCGGGCGGGGAGACAAGGATCTGGCGGTCGAAGCGGCCGGGTCGCAACAGGGCGGCGTCGAGGTCCTGGAGGCGGTTCGAGGCACCCATGACGATCACCTGCTCGCGGTTGTTGAAGCCGTCGAGCTCGACGAGCAGCTGGTTCAGCGTCTGATCCTGTTCGCGGTTGAAGCCGTGGCCTTGGCGGGCGGTGCCGACCGCGTCGAGCTCATCGATGAAAACGATCGCCGGCGCAGCCTTGCGCGCCTGCTCGAAGAGCTTGCGGATGCGGGCCGCCCCGAGGCCGGCGAACATCTCGACGAAGGCCGAGGCGCTCTGCGAGTAGAAGTTCGCGCCGGACTCATGCGCGACCGCTTTCGCGAGCATCGTCTTACCGGTTCCGGGCGGACCGTAGAGGAGGATGCCCTTTGGGACGCGCGCTCCGAGGCGGGCGAAGCGCTTCGAGTCCCGCATGAAGTCGACGATCTCCTGCATCTCCTCTCGGGCCTCTTCGAGGCCTGCGACCTCGTCCCAGGTCACCGTCGACTTGGAAGTGTTGTGGACGTGCTTCGCCCTCACCCTCGGCATCACCTGGAGGGTGCGCCAGAGCAGGTAGATGATCATCCCGAACATGAGCAGCGGGAGCCAGATCAGGGCGATCGAGCCAAAATCGCTCATGAAGTGACGGACATCGGGCATGCCGAGGTGCTCATCGGCAAAACGCCGTGTGGCCTGTAGCCGGGACTACACTGATCGCCGATGCGCGAGCTGCCGGTGCCCGATTTCTACCGGCCGGAACGCGTAGGCGAGGTCTGGCGGGTCCCGTACGAGGAACGCGCGCGCGAAGCTCGGGCATGGGCCAACGAGCACGGTATTCGCCCCGCGGCGGAGGACGGCTTTCGCCTCTGCCTGCTCGCAGTCGACGTCCAGAACACGTTCTGCATCCCCGGCTTCGAGCTCTTCGTCGGCGGCCGCTCGGGCATGGGCGCCGTCGATGACAACCGCCGGCTCTGCGAGTTCGTCTACCGCAATCTCGCCGCGATCACCCAGGTCGTGCCGAGCCTGGACACCCACCGCGCGATGCAGATCTTCCACGCGGTCTGGCTCGTGGACGCCGAGGGCAACCATCCCGATCCGTACACGCTCGTCTCCGTCGACGACGTCGAGTCGGGCCGTTGGCGCGTGAACAAGGCCGTCTGCCAGAGCCTCGGCATCCATCCCGACTACGCCGCGCGCCACCTGCTCCACTACACGAGGCAGCTGGCGGCCGGCGGCAAGTACGAGCTCACCATCTGGCCCTACCACGCGCTCCTCGGGGGGATCGGTCACGCACTGGTCTCGGCCGTCGAGGAGGCGTTCTTCTTCCACGGACTCGCGCGCGACAGCCAGCCGGACTTCCAGGTCAAGGGCGAGCACGCGTTGACCGAGCACTACTCCATGCTCGGCCCCGAGGTCACCGAGGGACCGGACGGCGACGTGTTGGCCAGCAAGAACACCGCCCTCGTCGAGCGGCTGCTCGAGTTCGACGCCGTCGTGGTGGCCGGCCAGGCCAAGAGCCACTGCGTCGCCTGGACGATCGACGACCTGCTCGAGGGTGACGATGCCGAAGTGCAGCGCCTGGCCGAGCGCGTCTACCTGCTCGAGGACTGTTCCTCGCCGGTCGTCGTCCCCGGAGTCGTCGACTACACCGACGACGCGAACGCGTCGTTCGAGCGCTTCGCCGCCGCCGGAATGCACGTCGTCCGCTCTACCGAGCCACTCGAGCGCTGGCCGGGACTCGGCGAGCGGATCGCCGAGCGAGTCAGCTGACGGGCTCGAGCCGCGGGTTCGGCCTAAAGCTGCGGCCGACCTTGCCGGATGGCCGGCCATCGGTCATCACCACGTCCGCCGTGAAGTCGTTCTGCCCCCGGATCAGTGAGGAGCCCACGCCGTACGCGTCGACCGGCACGCTGCGCTCCTCGAACTCCTCGATCTTCTCGACCGTGAAGCCGCCCGAGGCAACGATCTTGACTTGCTCGAAACCGTCGGAGTCGAGTGCGTCGCGGACCTTCCGCACGAGCCGCTCGTTGACGCCGGTCGGTTTGAAGTCGCCCATCTCGTCCCAGAGCGAGCGGTCGACGAGGTTCTCGGACGTGTCCAGCCTCACGCCCCAGAGCCTCGGGCCCAGCGCGCGCGCCACCTCGAGCGCCGTGTGCACCGAGTCGTTCTCGAAGTCGACGAGCACCGTCACGTTCAGATCCTCGGGAGCCCACTCAGCGAACCTCGTCGCCGCGAGCACCGTATTGCCTCCGTACGAGGCGATCAGCGAGTGCGGCACGGTGCCGACACCCTTCCCGCCCCACCACGAAGCCTGCTCGTCGGTGGTGACTCCCACCGGTGCGCCCACGATCTGGCCGGCAACGTACGCCGCATAGCCGTCGCCGGTTTGAACTCGGTGGTGGTCGTGTCGCGCGGGCATGAAGATGATCGGCTTCCCATTCGCCGCCTCCAGCACTCGCACGACGTTCGTCGTGATCAGCGTGCGGCGCGACAGGACGCCGAGGTAGACGGTCTCGAGGTGGGCGAACAGGGTGTAGTCGCCCTCGACGTGCAGCACCGTCTCGTAGGGCTCGATGCGGTCGCCGTCATAGAGCGCGTGCACGGTCAACTGCTCCCAGTCGTGCGAGCAGAGCTTGAGGATCGCGATCGACTCGTCCAACCCGCCGAGGTACGACTGCTTCTTCTGGAAGACCTGCATCACGACCCGCGGATGGCGCTCGTCTCGCAGCAGCGCCGCTCGCGCGTGGTTGAAGTACGCGTCCGTGTAGTAGCCGCCGCGCATCTTCTCGACCGGGAGGTCGAAGATCTCCGGCGGCAGCCGCTGAGTCCTAGTCTTGGTGGCCACGCTCGAGCTCGAGGCAGGCGGCGAGCGCTGCTTCGGCGACCTCCAGCTGCTCCGGCGTCGGCTCCGCGGTCGCGAGTCGATGCTGGATCTCGTGCCCTGGGCGCGCGAGTGCCTTCGAGACCGGATGCTCCGGGTTGCGAACCATCCAGGAGAAGATCTCGGTCGAGGCCGCGAGCGCGCCGAGCGACGCCAACCCCCGTGCGGCGAGCCTGAACTGCGCCGGGGCGCGGGATGCGAGCGCGTTTCCGATCGCAAGCGTGCCCAGCAACGGTCCGATCAAGTGTGAGCCGCAGCGCTCGTGTTCCTTCTGTCGCGCCTCGCCGTGCTCGTAGCTGCCGATCGTGATGTGCTCGGCTCCGTGGTAGGCGGCGAGGTCCGAGCTCCGCAACGCCACCGCTGCGGGCGCGAGCGAGGCGATGGCGGAGATGAGCTCCTGAGCGGCCGGCCCTAGCTTCCGTGACCCACGGGCGACTTGGGCGACGGCCGCCCCCGCGACCATCGCGGTCAGCACCCGCGGGCGCTCGAAGGGCAGCTTCGCATCAGGCAGTCGCCGCCGCACCTGCGGCAGCAAGACGAGCGCCTCGGCGAGCCTGGCCGGACCGCGCAAGAGAGGATTCGTGACCCCGGCTGAGCGATAACGCTTGAAGTCGGAGGCGACCTCGAGCCGCCCATCCGGAAGGCGGATCGCGCAGGCCCACGCATTCGGGCCGTGTACAAGCACACCGTTGCTGAGCGCCATGCCGCCGAGGCGGATCTGTTCCTGAGCCATCTCCTCTGAGGTTACCCGCCGCTCATCGCCTGAGCGGCGAAACGGAGGAACTCGACCCCGAGCTCGAGATCTTCCACCCGCACCCGCTCGTCAGCCGAGTGGACGAGGCGGGTCGCGAGCTGAGGATCCATGTAGCGCATCGGGAAGAAGCCATAGGCGACAGTTCCGAATGCGGCTCGCAACCAGTGACTGTCGGTGAATCCAGCGAGGCAGATCGGCGCCACGGCCGCTTCCGGCTCGGTGGCGGCGACCCACGATTCGATCGTCTCCCAGAGCGGCCCTCCGAGCGGAGACCTCGTGCCGCCATAGCCCTCGATCCACTCGAGCTCCCAGTCACCCTCGCCGAGAAGATCCCCGAGGACGGCCTCCGCCTCGGCGTGGCTCTGGCCGGGCAGGAGCCTGCAGTCGACGGTGACTTCACAGAGCGCGGGGATCACGTTCCGCTTCTGCGAGGCGCTCACCATCGTGGCGGCCACCGTCATCCCCACCAGCGGCTCGACGAGCTCGGCTGCCAACGGGTGCACGGCGCGGGCCCGCTCGATGACCTCATCCGCACTCGGAGCCGGCTCACCCGTCACCACCTCGAGGAAGGCTGCGACCTCGGGCTCGACGCGCGGCTCCGCTGTGAACCCGCCGAGCCTCTCGATCAGCTTCGCGGCCTTCACCAAGGCGTTGTCCGCGATTCCGGGCATCGACGCGTGCCCGCTCCTGCCGCGCACACGAAGCAGGAAGGGCGAGCTCATCTTCTCGGCCGTCGAGCACAGGTAGAACGGGCGTCCACCAAGCTCGACGCGGTCTCCGGCCCCCTCGTTCAGCGAGTACTCGACTCGCACCGCCTCCGCGTGCTCCTCGCAGAGCCAGGAGAGGCCAAAGCCGTCGCCGACCTCCTCGTCGGCGGCCGCGACGAAGACGAGATCGCCTGCCGGCTCGAAGCCCTCGCGCGCGAGCGAAGCGACGGCGACGGCACTGGCCGCCGCCTGGCCCTTCATGTCGAGCGCGCCGCGGCCCCAGACCTCGCCTCCCCGCAGCTCGCCCGACCATGGATCGACCTCCCATTCGGCGGGCTCGGCGAGCACGGTGTCGGTGTGCGAAAGCAGCGCAAGGCGGGGCCCGCCACGGCCGGGAATTCGAGCGACGAGATTCGCGCGCTCGGGCACCTTCGCGTAGAGCTCACAGACGACACCGCTGTCCTCGAGGTAGTCGCGCAGGAGCTCGGCCGCGCGCGTCTCGTTGCCGGGAGGATTCACCGTGTCGAGGCGGATCAGCTCCCGAAGGAGCTCGACTGCCTCGTCCCGCAGCGAGACCGTCGCCAATTCAGTCTTCGCGCTTTGCCAGCTCGGTCAGCTCGTTCCGCACTGCCCAGAGCTCCGGATAGAAGCGGCGTTGAATGAGGCCGCCGAGAAGCTCGACCGGGGTGCCCTGGGTGCCGACGACCTCGCCGCCGATGATGCGCTCGACGACCTTGAAGTGGCGGATGCGCCACAGAGTGACCCGCTCGTCCCACTCCGTCAGCAACTCGGCCAGCTGGTACAGATCTTCGTATTCGCGACCGCGCTGGTACACCTCGACCAGCGAGAGGCCCGCTTCACGCCGCAGCTCGTGAAACGCCTCACCGAGGTCAGGCGAGACGCGACGGACGCCGTTCCAGCCCGGGGAATCGAAACCGCTGCCGTGACCAAGCACCGGCCGGATATCGCGCGTGTACTCCCAGGGCGACATGTGCTCGAGCATGTCGAGCAGGGCGATCGTCGTCTTCACGGCGTCGGTCGCCCGGCGCAGGAGCCGGATCGCGGCAGCGAGCTCCTGCTTTCGCAGATAGCCGGTCGCGGTCTCGACCTCGTTCCACGCCAGCTTCAGCCAGAGCTCCGACGACTGGTGAACGACCTGGAAGAGCAGTTCATCGCGGTGCGCTTGCTCGGCCGCCGTCTTCTGGAGCGAAAGCAGCTCGTCGGTGCGGAGATAGCGCTCGTAGTCGCTCGCTCCGGGGCCTGGGAGGATCGGGGCGTACTCGTCCTCCGGCTCCGTGCCTGCTCCATGACCTGGTGGCGTTTCCGTCACGTCGCTACTAGACACGAACGCAGCATACTTCGGTGCCGTGGGCGATCTGTTCTCAGACGCTGCGAACGAGCGTCTGCCCGAGACGGCGCCGCTCGCGCGGCGCATGCGCCCGCAGCGGCTCGAGGATTTCGTCGGCCAGGAGCAGGTGCTGGGCGAGAGCTCGGCGCTGCGGCTCGCGATCGCGGAGGACCGAGTCGGGTCGTCGATTCTCTACGGGCCGCCGGGGAGCGGCAAGACGACGCTCGCGCGCGTGATCGCGAACACGACTGGGGCGGCGTTCGAGGAGCTCTCGGCCGTCTCCGCTTCGGTCGCGCAAGTACGGGAGGTGATCAAGGCGGGGCGGGAGCGGCTCGGCGCCAACGGACAGCGGACGATCCTCTTCCTCGACGAGATCCACCGCTTCAACAAGGCGCAGCAGGACGCGCTGCTGCCGGCGGTCGAGGAGGGGACGGTGACGCTCATCGGGGCGACGACCGAGAACCCGTACTTCGAGGTCAACTCGGCCCTCCTCTCCCGCAGCCAGATCTACGAGCTCGTCCCGCTGTCGGACGAGGAGCTGGCGCTGATCGTGCGCCGGGGCGCAGAGGAGCTGAAGGTCGACGTCGCAGACGAGCTCGTCGAGCTGATCGCCCGTCGCGCGGGTGGGGACGCCCGCAACGCGCTCAACATCCTCGAGCTCGCGTCCCAAACGGCCACTGGCCAGGGCCAGGCCCTGGACGTGTCCCATGTGGAGGATGCCGCTCGCAAGCGCCCGCTCGTCTACGACAAGGGCGGCGACGCCCACTACGACTTCATCTCGGCGTTCATCAAGTCGATGCGCGGCTCCGACCCCGACGCCTCCGTCTACTACCTCGCGGCGATGCTCGAGGGCGGCGAGGATCCGCGCTTCATCGCGCGGCGCATGGTCGTCCTGGCCTCCGAGGACATCGGCAATGCCGACCCCCGTGCGCTCCTCGTCGCCGTGGCCGCTGCCCACGCGGTCGAGCACGTCGGCCTGCCCGAGGCGCGGCTTAACCTCGCCCAGGCGGCGCTCTACCTCGCGCGAGCGCCCAAGTCCAATGCCGTCATCAAGGCACTCGGCGAAGCTACAAAGGACGTGCACGAGCTTGGCCATACTCGGCCGCCTGACGAGCTGCGCGACTCGCACTACTTCGGCGCGAAGAAGCTCGGCCGCGGCCAGGGCTACGTCTACCCGCACTCCGACCCGAGCGGTTTCGACGTCGACTACCTGCCCGACCCGCTCAAGGGCAAGAAGTACTATCGACCGTCCGGTTCAGGCGAAGAGGAGGGGGACAGTGGCGACTGAGAAGACCGCGCGCGCGACCTGGGAGGGCACCCTCGCCGAGGGCAACGGCCGAGTCAGCCTCGGCAGCGGTGCCGTTGCCGATCAACCCGTGACCTGGAGGGACAGAGCAGAGGGAGGCGAAGGAACGAGCCCCGAGGAGCTGATCGCCGCTGCTCACGCAAGCTGCGTGCTGATGGCGCTCGCCGGCGGGCTCGCCCGGGCGGGCACACCCCCGCAGAAGCTGGAGTCGGAGGCGAGGACGACCTTCGACCAGGTCGGTGAGGGTTTCCGGATGACGAAGATCGACCTGAGCATCCGCGGCCGGGTGGAAGGCATCGACGACGAGACCTTCCGAGCCGCCGCCGAAGGCGCCAAGGAGAACTGTCCGGTCTCGCAGGCCCTGAAGGGAAACGTCGAGGTCACGCTCGACGCCTCGCTCGGTTAGCGGACCAGCGCAGGCCGCACTTCGAGCTCGAGCTCGCGGGGCACCTCGATCCCGAACGTCGCCTCCAGATCGGCCCGGCGATCGAGGTAGGTCGCGACGGCATCCGGGACGGTGGCCGGCGGAACGCGCGCGGCCATCGGGCGCAGCAAGAGCTGGTGCATGTGCTCGAGGCTCGCGGCGAGCACGTCTTCCTTGCCACCCCGCCTCTTCTGCTCGAGCCAGAGGATCCAGTCCCAGAAGTGTCGATCGATCGCATCGAGGTTGTCCGGAGTCGGCGCCCAGGGTGGCGCCCAGGCCTGCTCCTCATCGAGAAAGAGCAGATCGACCTTCGTCGGCCCACGGAGGATCAACATGAAGCACTTGTGCGGCGCGTAGCGGTCCCACTGCTCGGCGAGTGGTTGGAGGGGCGCCAGGAGGCGTGGCAGATCTTCGGCTAGGCGCGCAAAGTCGTGCGTCTCGACCTCGAAGTCCCAGTCGGAGAATTCGTGCGCGGCGCCCGTCGCCCGGGAGCCCGTCAGCTTGACCGTATCGACAAGCCGGTGCTCGCTCAGGAGCCTGGGGACAGCTGATGCGATGTCCACCTAGTCCGATCCACGCTCGATCCGCCGGGACGCGAACTCCCCGAATTCGCCACCCATCGAGCGATAGCCGGCAGCAGCGCGGGCGACGTCGTAGTCGGTGCGGTGAAACTCGAAGTCGCCGTCCCAGGTCGCCCACGCGGAGCGGACATCTCCGTCCAGCGGCATCCCGACACTGCCCGGATTGACGAGGTCAGTGGCGTTCGGGCCGGGCCGGCGGAACTGGAGATGGCTGTGGCCGAAGACGATCGTACGATCCCGAACACCCGCCAGCATCCGCTCGTCGTCGTCGGAGGGCTCGGCCGGGAAGCTGTCGACGTCCGAGAGCGGCGAGCCGTGCACGTAGAGGATTCCGTCGAGCTCCGCTTCCGGCGGCAGCGAGTAGAGCCAGTCGACCAGCTCCTCGTCGAACGACCCGCGGAAGAGGTCGTACGTCGCCATCACCTCCGGGCGGTCGAGCGGCGGCTCCCGAAGCCAGCGCTCGCCGTTGCCGCGGATCCACGTCGCATCCGAGAGCTCATGCAGGCGGGCAAGCGTCTCCTCCGGCCACGGGCTCGGCGTCCCGTAGTCGCCGCCGAGCAGCCAGCGGTCGACGTCGAGCTGCGCCGCCTCCTCGAGCACCCGCTCGAGTGCCGGCAGGTTCCCGTGGATGTCGTACAGGATGCCGAGCACGCGGTCCAAGTTATCTCAGTGAGGGCCGGATGGAATCGGCTTCGAGGATCGGCGTTAGACGGCCGTGCCGGCAAGCCGCCGCAGCCTCTCTGGTCGGCGCCGCCGAGTCGGCGCCTTTAGGGTCGCACTCGTGAAGATCGTCTGCCTGGTGAAGCAGGTCCCGGCAATCGGGGCGATCGAATTCGACGAGGAGACGAAGACGCTCAAGCGCGAGGGCGTGCCGCTCGAGCTGAACGTCTTCGACCGCTATGCAGTCCAGCACGCGGCCGCGCTCGGGGACGAGGTCGTGGCCATGACGATGGGGCCGCCGCAGGCAGAGGAAGCGCTCAGGGAATGCCTCGCGCTCGGCGCCGACCGGGGCATCCTCCTCTCCGACCCCGTTTTCGCCGTGGCCGACACGCTCGGCACCTCGCGGACGCTTGCGCTCGCGATCCGCCGGGAGGGCGCAGATCTGGTGCTTTGCGGCCGGAAGACGACCGACTCCGAGACGTGGCAGGTGCCGCCCGAGGTCGCAGCGTTTCTGGGCTGGCCGCACCTGACGAGCGTTGTCGCGATCGAGCCCGGCCTACGCGTCACGCGCGAGACCGACGAAGGCGAAGAGGTCTACGAGGTCGAGCCGCCGGTCGTCCTCTCGGTCGCAGAAGCCCCGAGCGCGAAGCCGATCGCCAAGGACGGTCCCATCGACGTCTGGAAGGCCAGCGATCTCGTCGCCGACCTGCGTCCGAACGACAAGCGCTTCGGTCAGACCGGATCGCCGACGCGCGTGCTCGCGGTGCGCGACACACGACCGGAACGTAAGGGACTGCGGACCGAGAGCGCCGAGGAGGCTGCGCGCGTGGCCGTCGAGCTGCTCGCGGAACGAGCGCCGGAACCGCCGATCTGGGAGAAGCCCGGCCACATCGCCGAGAAGCCTGGCGCGTTCTACGACTGCTGGTCGGTGATCGAGCTCACCGACGGTCGGCCGCGCCGCGTGTCACTCGAGCTGCTCGCTCGCGGCCGGGAGCTCGCCGGCAAGCTCGGCGGCAAGAACATCGCCCTGCTCATCGGCCACGGGGTCCAAAAGGCGGTGGGAGAGCTGGCTCGCCACGGCGCAGAGGTCGTGTATGCCGCGGACGATGCGAAGCTCGCCGAGTACCACCCGGAGCTCTGGGCTGCGGTCGTTCGCCAGCTCCTGGCGGAGCTGAGCCCGCGCGTCCTCCTCATTCCAGCGACCGCGCAGGGCCGCGATTTCGGGCCGCGCGCGGCAGGCGAGCTCGAGCTCGGGATGACCGGTGACTGCGTCGGCGTCGACATCGTCAAGGCAGGACGCCTGCTCCAGCAGAAGCCGGCCTTCGGCGGGAACATCGTCTCGGCGATCATGGGCTCGACGACCCCCCAGCTCGCGACCGTGCGTCCGCGCATGTACGAGCCGCTGGAGCCGCGCGAAGATGCTCAAGCGGAGATCAACGAGATGGAGCTTGGCCACCTGCCCGTGCCGCGGCTGAGCCCCGTTGAGCGGCGGAGCTCGGACGGAGGCGCCGCCCTGGACGAAGCCGACATCGTCGTCTGTGCGGGCCCTGGCGTGGACGTCGCCGAGCTCGAGCGGATTGCGGAGCGAGCAGGCCTTGCGGTGGGCGGTTCCCAGCGCTCGGCGGTTCCCAGGAAGCGGAGGATCGGTCTCCTGGGCCGGCCTGTTGCGCCACGCCTGTACGTCGCGGTCGGCGTCGAAGACGAGCCCGAGCACTGGGCGGGCTGCGTCAAGGCACGGGTGATCGTGAACGTCGGCGATTCGGTGCCGGAACAGGCCGACGTCTCACTCGCCGGCGATTGGCGCGAAGTGCTCCCGACGCTCCTTGACGCCGCGTCCGAGAAGCGCTGAGATAGGAGACCACGTGACGGAGCCTTCCGAGGGCACGATCCGGGTCCTGCTCGCTGACGATGACGAGGGCTTCCTCGCCTCGGTGCAGGAGCTCGTCGAAGGGCAACACGAGCTGTCTGTCGTCGGCACGGCAACGGACGGGCTGGCCGCGATCGAGCTCGTCGACGAGCTCGACCCCGACGCGGCTGTCCTCGACCTGCACATGCCGCTACTCGACGGCGTGAGCACCGTTGCACGACTTCGGCGAGACCATCCGAACCTCTGCCTGATTGCGCTCACGGGCGATGACGCGCCCGCGCTCCACCGCGCGGCCAAGGAGTCGGGCGCGGACGACGTCCTGCTGAAGACGCAGCTCGTCGACGCCCTGGTCGACCGCCTGACGGCTGCGCGCGCGTCGGCCTGATCCGAAGAGCCTTGCCGCCCGAGGGGCACATCAGTCCGGCCGGCGTTCGATTCATCGGCCGCTGGGAGGGCTTTCGAGGCAACCTGTACAACGACCCGCTCGGACACTGCACCATTGGATTCGGCCACCTCGTCCATCGGGGCAATTGCGACGGCTCGGAACCTGCGCGGTTCAAGCGCGGCGTCACCCGCAGGCGAGGGCTCAAGCTGCTGCGGAACGACATCGCCGACTACCAGTCCGCGATCAACGACTTGGTGCAGGTTGCGCTCAACCAGCACCAGTTCGACGCTCTTGTGAGCTTCGCATACAACGTCGGCACGGGTGCATTTGCGACGTCGACGCTGCTCCGGAAGCTCAACCGGAGCGATTATCAGTCAGTTCGCAGCGAGCTGATGCGATGGACAAACGGGGGTCTCCCGGGACTCGTCAGTCGACGCCGAGCAGAAGGAGAGCTCTTCCGGGACGGCACGTACGTCGACCTGCACGAGTCGGTGGGTCGCGAGGGCGACAACGAGCTCGGTGGGCCCGAACAGCGCCGAGACGCCGAGATCGCCGAGGGCCTCGCCGAACCGAACGACATCCCGTTGGAAGGGCCCGCTGATGAAGGACAGCATGCGGAGACCGGCGAGCATCCGGTGGATGTCGGCGAACCCGTCGACGAGCCGGACACTCCCGCGTCGCCGGAAGTCGCATCTTTGCCGCCGGCGACCGAGCGGCTTAAGCGCTCGATGTCGATCGCGATCGACATGGGTCTGCTCATCACGAGCACGACCGGCCCAGGTCACGGGCCAGGCTCGTACCACTACCGTCGTCCCTACCGGCAGATCACCGTCCGTGATCGCAGATACGAGGTTGGTCGCGCTCAAGACGCAGCGAAGGCGGGCAACGGCAACCCCCGCCCCCTCTACCGTCGCTATTTCCACAGGCTCGAACAGATGAAGCCGACGGAGCTCTTCTACGACCCCATGGGCTACAGCTGGCTGAACGGGCAGAAGGTCGATTGGACGCCGGGCGACCACCGCGACCACGTGCACGTCGCTTTCTAAGCCGAGCTGATCCGATCCAAGAAGTCATGCTGACGCTCGAGCCGAGGAGAGAGTAAGCGACCGCGCGCCGAGCGAAGGCCGGCTCCGGCTGCCGACACTCATCGGGGTTCCAACGCGGAAAAGGCCGTCGGCTGCGCGGCTACACTTGCCCGGCGCGGCGAGGTAGCTCAGTCGGTAGAGCACACGGCTGAAAACCGTGGTGTCGCCGGTTCGATTCCGGCCCTCGCCACTCACTAACGCAATCTTTCGCCGTCTCATTGCACGTGAAGCAAATCGTCGTGGGCGCAACGGCTCTGCTGCTGATCGGACTGACCTTCGGTGCCGGTGCCGCGACTCAGCGAGCCCTGCCCTTCACGTTGCTCGTCGGGAACGAGACCTCGGTCGAAATGGGGGACGGACACCCTTCGCACCGACTCCTCTACGTCGTTTCCTCGAAGGCGGGGGCGAACAAGCTAATGGGTCTGGTTGAGCCGGAGGACCAGGAACGACTACGTCAGGTTGACTTCCGCCGGTTCATCGTCGTTGCAGTGTTCAGGGACTTCCCATTCCCGGATTTCTGTCGGAAGAATCTGGCGATCCGAAGGATTCGTCTGATCGCTGGTCGCGTCGATGTGACCGCTGCGGTCGAGGACTACTCGTGCGTGGGGATCCCGGAGATCGTTCGCACTCACCTCTACAGCGTCGCTTCCTTCCCGCGCCGTTTCGCCCCGAAGGTCCCAAAGCCGGGGCAGCTCTCGATCAGAGTCACGCCGAGCTCGTAGCGCCGCTCAGACGACGAAGGCGTGCCGCCAGCGGCGGACTCGCTGACGCTGGTCGCCGGTCCGATTCAGTCCTTGGCGCACGACTTTGCGCCTAGGTCGCGCGCGAGCGAGCCGGTCTGGTCGTTGACCCTCTCGTTCTTCGCGGCAAGCTCCTGAACCTTCGCGACGTCGTTCTTCCTCGCAGCTTCGATCAGGTCTGCGAGCACGCCGCGCTGCTCGTCCGTGAGCTCGACCAACCGGTCCGCCTGATCGGCGATTTCGGCCGGCGCTTTCAGGCTGTGCACCTTGTCGACGATCGTCTCCTCGAACGCGTCGAGCACTTGGGGGCCCTTCTCGACAAGGTCTTCAAGCGTCTGCGGCTCGCCGATCTTCTGCTCCCTGGCCTGAAAGCTCTCGCACATCGTGCTGAGCCTCGAGGCGTACTGCTCCTTGCTCAGCGATTCGTCCTTGGAGCAAGCCGATGGCAGCAGCACAAGCAGAATTGCGAGTGTCGTGAGCAAGATCCGCTTCTTCAGCACGCCCAGGCCACCTTGTCACGGCGCGAAAAAAGGACGTCCGGGCCGGTGTCGCCGTGCCGCGAACGTCCTCTTGGACTGGAGATTACGCCGCCCCCTGCTTCCGGGCAACGAGGGCCGTCCCGCTCCCGGCCGCAAAGTCCGCAAAATCCGCGAAACCTCGGCGGGAGAGCTCTTCGCGTAGCCGCTCGGGAGGCACATAGATGGGAGTCTCGTCCCCACCCGAGAAGGCAAAAACGATCGAGCCGTCCGGCTGGAGAACACGGGCGAGCTCGTCGAAGAACGGGATCATGTTTGAGAGCGTGACGAGGTCGAACGAGCCGTTGGCAAACGGCAGCCGCTCGGCGTCGGCCTCCTCGAAGTGCACGCGGTCTGCGAGCTCGGGCGGCGCCTTGCGTCGCGCCTCGGCCAGCATGCCGCCGGCGAGGTCGACGCCGACGATGTCGGCCTCCGGCCAGCGCTGCGCGAGGATGAAGGCTGCGGCACCGGTCCCGGTTCCGACGTCGAGCGCGCGTCTGGGAGCCGTCTCGATCGAGTCGAGCGCAGCCTCGAGAGCCGCGAACGCCTCGGGGCTCCGCATGCGGTCCCAGACGGGAGCGAGCCGCTCGAATTGCAGCCGGGTCAACCCGCGGAGGAGCCGCCAGGCTCGCGGTCGCCGCACGACCTGGTTCGTCGTGAAGCGGGCGAACTTGCGGCCGAGTTGCTCCAGCATCAGTGCCCCTTCCGGTAATGCCGCCGATCTTCTGGGTCGCGAGCACCAAGCCAGAGGCCGCACTCGTCCGCGGCCAAGGCTGGGAGCCTTGGCAAGGGCGAGGGTGGGCTCTGGCGCCGCGTGATCGCGGGCCAGAAGCCGGTATGTATTGCCGGAAGGGGCACGACTAGTCCGCAACCCTGATCCGAACGTCGGCGCCGGGACGCGCGGAGAACGTCTCCGCGGCGCTGCCACCGCTGATCGCGATCGCAATGTTCTCGTAGGCGTCCTCGTAGAGAATGATCTCGCCCCCGCGCGCGTCGGCGAAGGTCCGCGCCGCGATCGCGTAGTACCGCTCCGACGTCAGCTCGAGCTCGACCTGACGGCCGGGCTCGATGCCCAGCTGCTCGAGATGCTTCCGCGTCAGGTTCAGCTGCATGTTCCCAAAGCGATCGACGTAGAGGCAGCAGGCCCGGATCCGTCGCTCGCTGATCTCGGGTTGCGGGAGCTCGAGCCGCTTTAGCGATCCAGGTTCGATCGCGGGGCCAAGCTCCTCAATCGAAACTCCGTTTGTGAGGTGTGCCGCTGCAGGGGAGAACACGTCGCGGCCGTGGAAGGTCGCCGAAACGGGCTCGAGTGCGTACTTGCGATTCGTGATCTCGTAGGCCGCGTCGATCCCGCCGAGCTTCTCCGCTGCCGGAATGAGGAGCCCGTTGTCGGGCCCCACGTACAGACGTCCGTCGCCGCCGCGCAGGGCAAGCGCGCGCCGCTCACTGCCGACTCCGGGATCGACGACCGCCAGGTGAACTCCCTCGGGTAGGTAAGGGAGCGTGTTGGCGAGCATGAGCGCGCCCTGCAACACGCTCTGCGGTTCGATCCCGTGCGTGATGTCGATGATCTCGAGCTCGGGCGCGATCCGCTTCATCACACCGTGGCAGGTGCCGACGAAGTCGTCCGCGAGCCCGAAGTCGGTCAGGAAGGTGACGAACATGGGGCCGACGTTAACGCGTTGCCAGGAGCACCGCATGCACGAGGCCGTCGAGGTCGTGCGTGTTCGCCTCGCGCAGGACTCGAACTCCGGATTCCTCCGCGGCAGCTGTTGTTTCCGGGCCGATCGAGACCGCCGGAATGTTCAGTCCGAGGTCGCCGTACGCGCGAGCGGCTGACGGAGACGCGAGGACAACCAGGTCGCCGTGAATCGGCTCCTCCGGTCGCACCTTCTTCGCGCGATAGAGGGCGATAAAGTCGGCGCCGAGCTCCTCGACCAGTAGGCGTCGTGCGTCTTCGGCGCCTGCAAACAGGACTCGGCCCGCCGGCCGGGGCATCTCCGCGAGCAATCCTTCCTGGGTCGAAACCGACGGGACGAGATCGACCTTGCGGCCCCAGGCTTGCGCAGTCGCGTCGCCGATCGCCGCAACGCGCGGTACGTCACCGACGAACCGACGGCGCAGCTCCGTCGCTCCTGTCATGCTCGTGAGAACGACCCAGTCGTAGCCGGTGAGATCAATCGGTCCAGTCTCGATTGGCTCTAGCTCGATCAAAGGGGCGATTACGAGCCGGAACCTCCGGAACGGACGCAGACGCCGGGCGAGCTTCTCAGCCCCGCGCGGGGGTCTCGTGATGACGATCGTCAGTGGGTTGTCGATGCGAGTAGCTCCATCGCGAGCGCGGCGGGGTCGTCGCCGGTTCTGCGTTCGACCCATTGCCCGTCGGGGTCAGCGACGAGCGCGGTCAGCTGCTCCCCGTCGTGATGGGCGGCGATGGGCGCGAGGCAGCCGCCGCCGATTGCGGCGACGCAGGCACGCTCAGCTTCCACTCGACGGTGTGTCTCCGGATCATTCGCTTGTGCGACGACTTCGTCTTCGCCGACCCGCACCTGGAGCGCAAGCGCGCCCTGACCGGCCTCGGGTAGCAGCTGGTCAGGATCGAAGCGGTGGCCGATCTCGTCGGCCAGGCCGAGCCGGTCGAGCCCGCACGCCGCGAGCACGACGGCGTCGAGGCCGCGCTCTCCGCGCTTGCGGAGGCGCGTGTCGATGTTTCCACGCAGCGGCTCGATCGAGAGCGTCGGCTCGAGTGCGAGCAGCTGCGCCCGGCGGCGCACCGAAGCCGTCCCGATGCGCATCTCCGGACGAATTCGATCCGCGCCGCAAAGAGCATCGCGTGCATCCTCCCGCGGCAGGTAGGCGCCGACGATCAGTCCGGCCGTGTCGGTCGAGGTCATGTCTTTCGCGGAGTGGACGGCGACGTCGATCGACCCATCGAGCAGCGCTTCTTCGAGCTCCTTCACGAACACTCCGCGCTCGCCGATCTGGCCGAACGGCTTCGTCCGGTCGCGATCGCCCGCAGTCGTGATCGGCACGAGCGCAATCTCGACCCCGGGCCCGCGCAGCCTGTCGGCCGCGAGCTCGGCCTGGGTCAGCGCGAGCCTACTTCCCCGACTTCCGATCCTGAGTAGCACCCTCCCCCTCCCCAAGACCGAAGAGGTGCCGGGCCACATCGACATACCCTGTCCCCTCGGTGGCCGCCGCCTCCTTGAGGCGGACGATCGGCACGTGCAGGAGCTTGTTCACGATCTGCGTCGTCAGCGACTCGACGGTGCGCCGCTCGCTCTCGGAGAGGCCGCCGAGACGTCCTTCTGCCTTGGCAAGCTCGCCTGCGCGGATGGTCTCGGCCCGCCGCCGGAGCGACGCGATCGCCGGGACGACCTCGAGCGAGGCCTGCCAGCTCCGGAACCGCTCGGCTTCGTGCACGACGATCGTCTCAGCCCGCGCTGCCTCCCGCCATCTGCCGGTCAGACTCTCGCTGACAACGGCCTGGAGATCGTCGATGTCGTAGAGGTAGCAACCGTCGAGTCCGGAAACCGCGGGATCGACGTCGCGAGGGACCGCGAGATCGATGACGAACAGGGGGCGGCCCTTGCGGTCGGGGATCTGCTCCGCCGTCAGGACGTGAGCCGGAGCGCTCGTGGAGGAGATGACGACGTCGACGCCGGCAAGCTCCTGGCCCAACTCGTCGAACGCAACCGAGCGTCCACCGAACCGGCCTGCGAGCTCGTCGGCTCGGCCCTGCGTCCGGCTGGTGACGGCCGAGATCGACGCACCGCGCTTGGCCAGGCTCCGGGCGGCCAACTCGCTTACCTCGCCTGCCCCCACAAGCAGCACCCTGCACCCTTCCAGGTCGCCGAACACCTGCTGAGCGAGCGCCGCCGCGGCCGAGGAGATCGAGGACGGGCTCTCGCTGATCGCAGTTTCGGTGCGCACCTTCTTGCCCGCGTGCAGAGCCTGTCTGAAGAGACGGTCGAGCACCGGGCCGCATGCGCCCGACTCGTAGGCATCGCGGACCTGGCCGAGGATTTCGCCCTCGCCGGGCACGAGTGAATCGAGCCCCGCCGCGACCCGGAAGAGATGCAGCGCAGCCGCCTCGTCGCGGAGTCGGTAGAGCTCGATCTCTCCCTCGGCGAGCGCGGCTCCGGCGCGCTCCTCGGCCTCGTCGGGATCGGCGTGCGCAAGGTAGATCTCGGTGCGGTTGCAGGTCGAGAGGCAAACCGCCTCCCCGCCGTCGGCGAGCCGGCGAGCGAGCTCGGCCGCGGCCGCGAGATCGAGCGCGACCTGCTCGCGCACTCCGACCGGGGCGAGCCTGTGCGAGGTGCCGACGACGACGACGTTCATGCGAAATGGCTCGTCGGGAGCCCGAGGTGGAGGGCGATCACGAGGGCAAAGCCGATCAAGGCCATGTACGCGGCTCGCCGCCCGCGCCAGCCGACGCCGTAGCGCAGGACGAGAAACGCGCCGTAGACCGACCAGGCGAGGACTGTCAAGCCGATCAGCGGATCGAGGTCGGATCTGCCACGCAGCCGCGCGAAGCCGACCGCCATGCCGAGGGTCAGCAGAGGGAGGGCGACCGCGACCGTGCGGCCGACGAGCCGGTCGAGCGTCGCCAGCGACGGGGCGCGGAACTTCAGCACCCTCGGGCTGTGCCGCTTGAGCAAGCGCTCCTCCCAGAGGTAGAGCGCCGCCAGGGCGGCCGCCAGCGTCAACCCCGCGAATCCGGCGAGCACGAGGCCGACGTGCAGGACGAGGAAGATCGTCGAGTAGCCGCTCCTGCCGGTTGCCGCCGCTCCGCCCCCCGCATACGAGATCGCAAGCAGCAGCGCGGCGAGCGGCATCACGACGAGGCCCAGCAGCCGGTAGCGCGGCTTGCAGCCCCAGATCAGGTAGGCGCCGACGACGAGCCAGACGAAGAGGTTGAGCGAGCCCGCCCAGGTATCCCAGGGGAAGCCGTCGGCCCGTGCGGCCTGAGCGACGAGCAGCGCCGTCTGAACGACCCAGCCGAGACGGACGCCCCACGTGGCGAGCCGTCCGAGCGAGCCCGGGTGGCGCGCGTCGCCGGCGTAGGCGAATGCCGCCTCTCCGTAGGCGATGAGTGCCGGCCAGAAGAGGAGCTCAGCCACCGAGCTTCTCTCGCGCGGCGCGCGTCAAGTCGACGAGCTCCTGCTCGAGTCTCGCCACCTTGAGCGCGATGATCACCAGGTAGACGAGGAGAGCCCCGAGCAGAACGAGGTAGGCCGCGGTCACGTACTTCTCGGCCGTCGTCACGCCAAGAGCTCCCGGAGCTCGCGCAGACTCGAGTCGATTCGTTTTCCAGCCAGCTCGACCCGGTAGAGCGTGGCCGCGAGGGCGAGCATCCCCGCCAGGCAGATGCAAAACGCCAACAGCATCTCGCCAGGGAGGTTCGCGCCCTCGTGCGTGAAGATCGTCGGATGCAGGATCGTCCCGGCGATCCTGACTGCTAGGAAGCTGACCGGGATCAACACGACACCGAAGAGCGCATAGACAGCGGAATTCCGCTGGCGGCGGGGGCCGGGCTCGGTCGAGTAGCGGAGCATGAAGTACGACGAGTAGAAGAGGAAGAGGATCAGGAAGAGCACGAGCTGCCGCTCACCCCACGTCCACCAGTGTCCCCACGAGATCTTCGCCCAGATCGAGCCGGTCGCAAGCGTGAGCAGCCCGAAGATGACGCCCATGTGGATCGCCGTGTAGCTCTCGAGGTCGTAGCGCGAGTCTCGCGTCCAGAGCAGGCGCAGGGCCTTCCAGGCGCCGAAGCCGAAGCAGGCGTAGGCGGTCAGCGCGATCGGGACATGGATGTAGAAGATCTTCTGGCTGAAGCCCTGGTCGGCGTCCTCGGGCGCCCAGAAGAGCGCCAGCGCGATGCCGCCGACGAGGAAGCCCGTCGCCGCGAGCGACAGGATGCTATTCCGTAACGACGTACTCAAAGCTCGCCCAGGAGAGAATCGCAAAAACGGCGTCGTAGAGGCCGAGAAAGCCGAGGAAAGAGCCTGGATTCGCGGCGACGCTCGCGCCGACGCCGCCGATGACGACCGGAATTGCGAGCGGCAGGAAGAGGAGCGGGAGGAGCAGCTCGCGCGCCCGGCTCGCGGCCGCGATCGCCGCGAGCAGGGTGCCGATGGCGGCGATGCCGATGTCCGCGAGCCCCACGGCGACGACGAGCTCCCAGGAGACCGGGTGAAAGAAGAGCGCGAAAGCCGGCAGCGCGACGAGCTCGGCGAGGACGAGGAACGCGGTCACGCCGATCGTCTTCCCGACCCAGATCGCGCTGCGGTCGCACGGAGCGAGCACGAGGCCGTCCAGGAGCCCGTCTTCCCGCTCGGGCGCAAAGGCGCGGGTCAGCCCGAGCAGCGCGGTGAAGACGATCGCGATCCAGAGCAGCCCGGTCTCGGCGCGCGCCGACGAGTCCGACGGCAGCGCGAAATGGAAGACCGTCAGCGCGGAGACCACGAAGAGGAGCATCGCCGGCAGCGTGTCCCGCGAGCGGAGCTCGAGGAGCAGATCCTTCCGCGCGAGCGCGGTGACGTCGGCCGCGTATCCGCTCATGCGAGTGCGAATCGTGCCGTGGCCCGGGAGGCGAGGGACCCCGGATCGTGTGTCGCAACGAGAACCGTGGACCCGCGCTCGGCGAGCTTCAAGTAGAGCATCTTCGCGCCCTCGGCGTCGAGCCCGTCGAACGGCTCGTCGAGGAGCAGCAGGTCGGGATCGTGGAGGAACGCCCGGCAGATTGCGAGCCGCTGCAGCATGCCGCGTGAGAACGTCCCCGCCCGCTCGTTGCGCGAGCGCCAGAGGCCGAAGCGCTCGAGCATGGCCCCGCAGCGCTCGCGCCGCTCGCGAATGCGATAGAGGCGCCCGTAGAGGTCGAGGTTCTCGAGCGCGGTCAGCTCCCGGTAGACGAGCGGCTCGTGGGCGAGAAAACCGATCGCTCCGCGCGGCGCGTCGACATCGAGCTCGCCTGACGTTGGCGCCGCGAGCCCGGCGCAGAGCCGCAGGAGCGTCGTCTTGCCGGATCCGTTCGGCCCGGTCACGAGCACGAAACCGCCCTTCGGGACCTCGAGCTCGAGCCCGTCGAGCACACGCTTGTCGCCGAACCGCTTGGACAGCTTTCGCGCCCTGATCACGGCCCGAGTCTAGTCCTGGAGCGTCCTTGCTCAGAGCGAGTCTGCGAGCACGCAGGCGAAGAACGCGACGCTGATGACACCGTTCATCGTGAAGAACGCAGTGTCGAGGCGGCGCAGGTCTCCCGGGCGGACGAGCGCGTGCTCGTAGACAAGGAGCACAGCAACAGCAGCAACGCCCAGCCAGTAGAAGGCGCCGGCGTCGAGCCCCAGCCCGGCGGTTGCGAGCAGTGCGACGGTCAGGAGATGCAAAAGCCGCGCGCCCCAGAAGGCGCCACGCTCGCCGAAGCGCGTCGCGACAGAGTGCAGGCGCTCGCGGCGATCTACCTCGACGTCTAGAAGCGCATAAAAATGATCGAACCCAGCGACCCAGCACGCCACGGCGCCACCCAGGAGCCAGGCCTCCAGCGGCAGCTCGCTGGTGATCGCGACCCAGGCACCCACCGGCGCGAGCCCGTCGATGGCGCCGAGCCACAGGTGCGAAAGCCACGTGAACCGCTTCAGGTACGGATAGACGACGAACGCCGCGACGGGGATCGGCCACAGCCAGCGGACGAGCGGGTCGAGCTGGTACACGGCGAGCAGGAAGATCCCCAGCGACGCGAGACAGAACACGACCACCTGCCACGCCGTCAGCCGCCCGGCCGGGAGCTCGCGCTTCATGGTGCGCGGGTTCCGCGCGTCGATGCCGGCGTCGACCAGCCGGTTGAGCCCCATCGCCAGCGAGCGGGCGCCGACCATCGCGACGGTCACCCAGAGCAAATCGTGCGCCGACGGCATGCCGTCCACCGCCAGAAACGCGCCGACGTACGCGAACGGGAGCGCGAAGACGGTGTGCTCGATCTTGACAAGCGAGGCGAACCGGCGGGGATACTCGATCGCCGTCACGTCTGGCGGTGTGCGGTCTCCTCGCCGGCGAGCAGACGCAGCGCATGCTCGAGCGCCGGCTGCAGGACGGCAAACCCGTCGCGGCACCCACCGGTCGAGCCCGGAAGGTTGACGACGAGCGTTCGCCCGCGCACGCCCGCGACTCCCCGCGAGAGCAGAGCGTGCGGGGTCTGCGCGATCGAGTCCGCCCGGATGGCCTCGGCGATTCCCGGAGCGACGCGCTCGAGCACGGTCATCGTCGCCTCGGGCGTCACGTCGCGTGGCCCCAGCCCCGTGCCGCCAGTCGTGAGGACGAGCCTCGCCTCGCCTGCCAGCTCCTCGATCGCCTCGGCGATCGCGTCCCGCTCGTCGGGGACGATGCGCCGGACGACCTCGTAGCCCTCGGCGCGCAGGAGCTCCTCGAGCAGGTCACCGCTTGCGTCTTCGCGCGTGCCCATGTCAACGCCGTCCGAGACCGTGAGAACGGCGGCTCTCACGGCGCCTGCTTCGTCTTCTCGACGAGCTTGACCTCGGCGAGCTCCATCCCGTCATCCACCGCCTTCGCCATGTCGTAAACGGTCAGCGCGGCCACCGTGGCCCCGACGAGCGCCTCCATCTCGACGCCCGTCTGCGCCGTCGTCTCGGCCGAGGCGGTGATCTCGACCGCGGCTTCCTCGACAGAGAGCACGACGTCGAGGTGCGTCAGCGGCAGTGGATGGCAGAGCGGAATCAGCTCGCTCGTCCGCTTCGCGGCCATGATCCCCGCGAGCTGGGCCGCGGCGAGCGCGTCGCCCTTCGGCAGCTCGCGCAACCGCCGAGCGGTCGCCGGCGCCATGCGCAGCCTCGCCTGCGCGACCGCCCGTCGCCGCGAGACCTCCTTGCCTCCGACGTCGACCATCCGCACGCGGCCGGTCTCGTCGACGTGGGAGAGATCGCTCATCGCGAGGCCCGCACCGCCCAGCGGTCGAGGTCCTCGAGCTGCGTCTCGAGCCAGGCGGCGACGTCGTGGGCCTGAACGTGCTCGCGGATCGCCTCCAGCCGAGCGTGTCGCTCCTCCTGCGACATGACAATCGCCTCGTGGATCGCCTGAGCCTGCTCCTCGAGGTCGAATGGGTTGATCGAGAGCGCCCACGGCCCGAGCTCCTCGTGGGCACCCGCGTTCTCCGACAGGATCAGCACGCCGTCGCGCTCGTTCACGAGCGGACCCTCCTTGGCGACGAGGTTGAGACCGTCGTAGATCGCGTTTACGAGCAGGACGTCGTACTGCTTGTAGGCGGCCACCGACAGCTCGAAGTTGTCCTCGATCCGAAGGTCGATTGGAACCCACCCCTCTCGTTGGAAACGGTCGTTGACCGATCGCGCCGCGCGCTGAATGGCCCCCACGTACTCTGCGTACTCGGGGATGTCCTGACGCGAAGGATCGAGCAACGCGAGCATCCCGACCCGGCCCTGCATCTCCGGATGGGCATCGAGGTAGAACTCGAACGCGCGAAAGCCGCGGACGACGTTCTTCGAAGGATCCGTCCGGTCGACGCGCAGGATGAGGAACTCCGGCCGCCGGGCCTCCAGCTCGGACTCGAGCTGCCGCACTCGATCGCTCGCGGCCCGCTCTTCGAACTCGAACGGGTCGACTGAGATCGGCCGCGCGGCGACGAAGGTCCGCCCGTTCCCAAACGAGCACACGCTGCGCTCGAAATCGCATTCGGCGTCGACGAGATCGCGGCTCGAGCGCAGGAAGCTTCGGCGCCAGCGGTGGGCATGGAAGCCGAGCACGTCATTCGCGAGCAGCCCGTCGTGGATCGCGTAGCGGATTGGCTCGGGCAGAACCCGCCACGAGTTCGGCTCCGGCCACGGGATGTGCACGAAGTGGGCGAGCGCAGCATCCGGTCGTGCGTCGCGGACGAACCTGGGCGCCAGGTAAAGGTGGTAGTCGTGGAAGATGACGGCGGCATCCGGCTGCGTCTCGAGCTCGGCCAGCACGGCGTCGGCGAAGGCTCGGTTCACAGGGACATAACCGTCCTCCCAGGCGTGATGGAGCCCGCGGTCGATGTTGGGTGCGTAGGCGAGCGCCCAGAGGTAGTGCTGGAGGAACCACAGGGTGGGGTTCGCGACGACGTTGTAGAACCAGTCGTAGGCGGCCGGCTCGTGTGCCACGAGCCGAAGCCGGTACGGCGCGCCGTCGCGGGCGCCCTCGTCGATCGCCTCCCCTTCGACTTCGTGGACGACGGCGCGATCCTCTTCGGTCATCGCGCTCGCGATCCACGTCACGTCGTGATGAGCAACGAGGCTGCTGAGCGCGGTCACGAGCCCTCCGCCGCCGCGGCGCCCAACTCGATTGCCGTCCTCGTCCCGCTCGAATGAGACAGGCCCGCGATTGGAGACGACGATCAGCTTTCTACGATCCCCCATTCCCCGAGGGACCCTAGCGCGGTGCTGGTGTGCTCAACGAGATCGACCGGGAATTGGCCTCAGGACGCGGTGCCGGCCATGACGAGCGCCGTCTCGCCGAGATCGTTCCCTTCGAGCCGGTTGAAAAGCGCAAGCCAGTCGCGCAGCAGGCGCGGCATCAGGAAATGGTGCCGCACGTCCTCCTTGCCCCGCCGACCGCAGGCAGCAGCTTCTGCCGGGTCATCGAGGATCTCGCGGCAGGCATGCGCACACTCTTCGGGAGAGCCGACGAGCCAGCCCGTCACGCCGTCGGTGATCTGCGCCGGAATCCCTCCCGCCCGACCGCCAACGGTCGGGCGCGCCTTCCAGAGCCCCTCGGTCACGGTGAGGCCGAAGCCCTCGCGGATCGACTTCTGGATCACGCCCGCCGAGTGCACCTGGAACGCGTTGACCTCGACCGAGCCGATGTTGTTCAGGTTCGAGAGGATGAAGATGTCCGGGTCGCCCGCGGCATGAGCGACGGTGCGGTTGTAGTAGTCCCAGCCCTCGGGGTCGTCGTGTGCCATCGACCCGACCAGCGCCAACTGCACGTCCGGGTGGGTCTGGCGGACGAGCCGGTAGGCATCGATGACGCCGAGCGGGTCCTTCCAGGGATCGAAGCGCGAGATCTGCGTCAGGAGGGGACGCTCGAGGTGGATGCCGAACTGATCGACCACGTACGCCGCGTCATCGGACGAGAGCGCCATGTTCTTCGGCGTCAGCGGGTCGATCGCGGGCGGCCAGATGAAGGCGGCCCGCAGCGCGATCTCGTGCGGCACGTACTCCGGCATGTGGAAGATCGCGGCGTCGTATCGCTCGAGCGAGGGCGCGAGGAACTGGAGCACGTCGCGGTTCGGCGTCGAGAGGTCGATGTGGCAGCGCCAGATCCAATGCGCGTTCGTGTCCGGGAAATGATCGATCAGGCCCGCAGGCTGAGGGTCGTGGATGATCACGACGTCATAGTCGTCGTCGAACTCCTCGGCGTTCATCGCGTTGTAGCGTCGGTAGATCTCCTCGTCGGCCCGAGTCAGCCCGCGAGGGTCGCCTTGAAGCGCGTTGTGGATCGTCTTCGTGACTGCGAAGAACTCATCGGAGCCGGCCATGATCCGCCACTCGACGTCGAGACCGATGTCCTTCATGAGTGGGATCAGGGCGTAGTTGATCTCCGCGACGCCGCCCCCGAACGCGGTCGCCGACACGTGGACGACGCGTTTGCCGGCCAGCGGCTCGGCAAGCCGGCGAATCTCGTCCATCACTCCGCGCGAGGCGAGCGAGGCGTAGTCCGCGATGGACTTATGTCCGACGTCGACGCGCTGGAGCATGGGGAATCCCCGGCCGTTCGGCACCATAGCGAGGAAGATCGGCTAGCGGTCGAGAAACTTGACGAAGCGTAGGCGCGAGCCCCGGCCGGTGCTGCGCTTCCCGGCCTCGAACTCGTCGGAGACGGCCTTGATGATCGCGATCCCGAGGCCGCCCTCCACGAGGTTCTGCTCGTCCGCCCGGGCTCCGACGGCCGCGAAGCCCGGGCCGTCGTCGGCGACCTCGATCACGAGCCGGTCCGGCTGCAGCTCGTACAGCACCTCGACGACGCCCTCTCCCCCGTCGCCGTAGCCGTGCCGCACCGAGTTCGAGCACGCCTCGGTGACGGCGAGCTTAAGATCGCCGAGCGTCTCCTCGCTCAGTGGTCTCAGGCGTGAGAGCCCGCTCAGAGCCAGCCGGACGAGAGTGATGTACTCCGGTTTGGCAGGAATCGTGAGCCGGACGGAAGAGCCGGCCGCCACGCTTGCCGCGGGCTGTGGTTGAGCAGACACGATCGGCGCTTTCCCTTTACCCTCGGCCTGCGTTCCTAATCAGCGGTTTTCATCCGGACAGGCGGATGAACCGCCTGTCCTCTTAAGCGGCATCGCAAGCGACGCCTTGGTCCGGACAGGCGGATGAACCGCCTGTCCTCTTAGAGCTCCTTTCACAATGAGTTCCGAAGTCGGCGGTAGCAGACGAGGCAGCAGCCGAGAGCGAGGAAGGCTTCGTGGATCTCGGCGCGGCGCTCGTAGCGGACGAGCAGCCGCTTGAGCTG
>Ga0307278_10000052_pt1 | contig 55706 bp, 49 predicted proteins | sample ER_DNA_117_FD_194482 | JGI IMG/M metagenome (GOLD analysis project Ga0307278, IMG submission 194482) | Bulk soil microbial communities from the East River watershed near Crested Butte, Colorado, United States - ER_DNA_117 | ecosystem: Environmental > Terrestrial > Soil > Floodplain | place... | reverse complement strand
GCCTCCCCCGGCAAGCAAGCGTTGATGCTCACTGGAGCGGCGGCTGGCCCGTCTGATACAGCCGATCGAGACAAGCCGGCAAGGCGAGCGCTAGGTCCCGGGGAGGATCTCCACGGCGCGGCCGAAATCGGGCACCGGCGTGCCGTGGCGCAGCAGCTCCTTCAGGGCCCTGCGGGGCTCGAGGCCGCGCTCCTGGCACAGGCGCGCCACCCCGCCGGCGATCTGGGGGGCGGCGAACGAGGTGCCCGTCCAGGTCGCCCAGGCGTTGGGCCCGAAGGTGTCGGGATCCGGGTCGATCTCGGTCGACTCCTTGCCCTCGACGTAGGTGGAGACCACGCCCTCGGCCACGGTGGAGCAGTCGACCCAGAACCCGCGGCTCGACCACTCCGCCGGCCTGCCGTCGGCGGTCAGGCCCGCGACCGCGACCACCCGGCGGAACGCCGCCGGCCAGGACGGCCGGGTGCTGGCGTAGTTGCCGGCGGCGGCCACGACCAGGACCTCCTGGTCGTGGCGCTCCTCGTCGATCATCTCGAGGGCGGCCTCGACCGCGACCAGCGGCTGGTCGTCGAGCGTCTGCGCGCCGAGCGAGAGGTTGATGATCGAGGCGCCCCCCCGCGCGGCCTTGACCATGGCGCAGGCGATCCCGACCTCGCTGCCGATGCCGTCGGAGTCCAGCCCCCGGTAGACGCGCAGGTCGGCCTCTGGCGCCACCTGCTGGACGATGCCGGAGGCGAAGGTGCCGTGCCCGGCGCCGAAGTCGAGGAAGCCGTTGCCGCCCTTTGGGTAGGCGTCGAGCGGGTCGACGTTGTCGTCGCGCCGCACGTTCGCCAGCCAGTGGTCGCTGCGGATCTCCGCGGCGATGCCGGTGTCGATCAGGGCGACCGCCACCCGTCCCGAGCGGCGCCTGCCGCCGGTCTGGTCGCCGGCCGGCGCGTTGGCGCCCGGCGGCGCGCCGGTCGGGAACGGCCGGGCGCCCTGCGACGGCTCCGGCCCGCCGAGCCCTTTGGCCACCGGGCCGAGCGGCGTGACGTGGTTCACCGACGCCGGCACGCCGTGATGCCGCAGGATCCGGGCGAGGTCGTCGAGCCGGGTGGCGCGGACGTCGCCACGGGCCAGGCGCACCACCCGGCCGTCCAGGCACTCGACGGGCGACCGCACGAAGCCCTCGCGGTCGACCAGCCCCCGCACCATGGGATCGTCGAGCGACTGCTCTCCGACCAGCAGGTCCCCCGACACGACCAGGGTGTCGAAGCCGCGCGTGCTCGGGATCGAGTCGAAGGGAACGGCCTCGTGGACGGCGTCCCGCCGGCCCTGGAGCAGACCGAGCAATTCACGCCGGAACCCACTATCGCGGCTGCGCCGGGTGAGGTCCGCCGCCTGCTTGTGGACCTCGCGGCCGTCGTGCTCGCGCTGCTCGGCGGACCTCGGGTCAGGATAGTCGCCTGGGAATGGGCGGCCCAGGCGCCGCTCTCGGGTGGTCATGGTCCTTGGTTCCCCCGACTCCTGGCGCCCGGATATCCTCGTCAGGCATCGAACAGCCAATGCTCGAACCGAGCGGCGCCATGATGGACGATGATCCGAGTTACGACCTCCTGCATCAGGCGGACGCAATATACCGGGGCGTGGTCGCCGATCCTAATGAGTACGGGCCGGTGGCCGTGGTTCTGGTCGCGCGGGCACGGCGGGCGGGCGACACCGAAGCGCTGGTGGTGGCGCTGCGCGCCGAGGCCTGGTCGGAACGTGCCCGCCTTTCCAACGGCCGCGCCAAGGCGCTGCTCGACGAGGCGGCGCGCGTCGCCCGCCGGCACCGCCTCGACGGCCGCCTCGGCGACGTCCTGATCACCCGGGCGGCGGTGAATCACGAGCTGGGACGGCTGACGGCGGCGCAGCGCGACCTCGACCGCGCCGCCGTGCTCGTGGGGCGCGTGCGGCCGGCGGAATTGGACCTGCAGCAGGCCGCCCTGCTGCAGAACATCGGGCGCCTCTCCGACGCCGCGACGGTGTACCGGCGCGTGCTCGCCGCCCCCGACACCCCCGCCGACGTCGCCGCGAAGGTGCACAACAACCTCGCGCTGATCGAGGTGCAGCGCGGGCGCCACCAGGCGGCGATCGACCACCTCGACCGGGCGGGCGAACTGGCCACCCGGGTGGGCCCGGCGCTGGTGGCGATCGTGACGCAGAGCCGTGGCTGGGTGCTGGTGCAGGCCGGCAAGCTGGTCGAGGGGCTGCGCCTGTTCGACCGGGCGGCCCGCCTCTACGAGGCCGCCGGGCTGCCGCTGGGCGAGCCCTACCTCGAGTACGTCGACGCGCTGGTGGACCTGCGGCTGCTCCCCGAGGCCAGCGCCACCGCGCGGCGCGCCGCCGAGGAGTTCGAGGCCCACGGCGTGCTGCTGATGGCCGCGGAGGCGCAGCTCCGGGCCGCCCGGCTGGCCCTGCTCACCGGGGACCTCCACGGCGCCGTCGCGGCCGCGGAGCGGGCCACGGCGAGCTTCCGCCGGCAGCGCCGGACGGCATGGGCGGCACGCGCGGTGCTGATCGGGGTCGAGGCCCGCACCCGCCTCGACCAGGTCTCCCCCACCGAGCTGGCCGCGGCGCGGCGGGCCGCGGCGCACCTGGAGCGGCTCGGCATCCTGTCCAGCGCCGTCGACGGCTACCTGACCACGGGGCGGCTCGCCGCCGCGCTCGGGCGGGCCGCGGCGGCGCGCGGCACCCTGCGGCGGGCGCGCGAGCTCGGCCGCCGCGCGCCCGTGCTGGTGCGGCTCAAGGGGCACCTCGCCGCGGCGCTGGCGGCACGGCTCGGGCAGGACGACCGCGACGTCCTGCGCCACTGCCGCGCCGGCCTGGCCGACCTGACCAGGCACCGGGCGGCGTTCGCCTCGATGGAGCTGCGCGCGCTCGCCTCCGGGCACGGCGCCGAGCTGGGCCGCCTCGGCCTGGAGGTGCTGCTGCGCGGGGGCTCGGCGCCGCGCGTGCTCGACTGGATGGAGCGCACCAGGGCCGCGGCCCTGTTCGCCGTCGAGCCGCCGCTGACCGAGGGGATCGAGGAGGAGCTGGCGGCGCTGCGGGTGGTCCACGCCGAGCTGGCCGAGGCCGTGCGCGCCTCCGGTGGCGAGCCGCCGGAGCTGCTCGCCAAGCAGACCGCCATCGAGAGCCGCGTGCGCAGGGCGACCTGGGCGCGGCAGGCGTCGGTGCCGGCGGCCGGGACGCCGCTGCCAGCCGCCGGGCTGCGCGAGCTGCTCGGCGAGCGGGTGCTGGTCGAGTACGGCGTCCTCCACGGCGAGCTGCTCGCCGTGGTGGTGGAGCCGAAGCGGGCGCGGCTGGTGCGGCTCGGCCCGCTCGCGCCGGCACGGCACGAGGCCGAGCTGCTGCTGTTCGCCCTGCGCCGGCTGGCGCGGCCCGGCTCGCCGGCGGCCCTGGCCGCCGCCCGCACCAGCGCCGACCACGGCCTGCGCCGCCTGGCGGGGCTGCTGGTCGCGCCGCTGCGGCTGGCCGGCGACGCGAGCCTGGTGGTGGTCCCGCCCAGCGTGCTGCAGCGCGTCCCCTGGTCGGCGCTGCACCGCGCGCCGGTGTCGGTCGCCCCGTCTGCCTCGTTCTGGGCGCGCACCCTGGAGCGCCGCAAGGGCGCCGACGGCGCGGTCGTCCTGGTCGCCGGGCCGGACCTTCCCGGCGCCGTCGACGAGGTCGGCGCGCTGCGACAGCTCCACGCCGGCGCGACCGTGCTGCTGCCGCCGTCGAGCACCGTCGCCGCCGTCTCCGAGGCGCTCGGCGGCGCGTCGCTCGCCCACCTCGCCTGCCACGGCCGCCTGCGCGCCGACAACCCGACCTTCTCGTCGCTGGCGCTGAGCGACGGCCCGCTCACCGTCCACGAGCTCGACCAGCGCAACCTGGCGCCGCACCGGATGATCCTGGCGGCCTGTGACTCCGGCGCCGGGGTCAGCTACGAGGGCGGCGAGATGCTCGGCTTCGCCAGCGCCCTGATCGCCCGCGGCACCTCCGGCCTGGTCACCAGCGTGGTGGCCGTCCCCGACCTGGAGGCGGTGCCGCTGATGCGCTCGCTGCACGCCTCCACGCTCGCCGGCGCCAGCCTCGCCGAGTCACTGCACGCCGCCCGCGGCACGGCCGACACCGAGCACCCGGGCGCCTTCGTCAACTGGTGCGCCCTGACCGCCTTCGGCGCCGCTTAGTTCGGCAGCCGCACTTCGGCGCGAGCCTGCCCGCGACGAGTGGACCTGGCATTGGGAGGCGCCAGGTCGGCAGGCCGCGCCACCACGCTGAGCGGGCAACGCACGCCGAAGGTTGGGGAAGTGCGGCTGTCGTACTAGGGTGGCGGCCAGTCGCGTGGAGGGGTGCTACCGAGAGGACCGGGCCGCCGGCGGGCGCAGCCACAGCGACGCCTGGGTCGGCTGCACGGTCTGCTCGACCACGCCGAGCAGCTCGGCGCGGAGCGCCTCCAGGTCGACCTGGTCGCGGAGGCGGGCGGCGAAGGTCTGCACGGTGCGGGCGGCGTCGTAGCGGCGCCGGTTGAAGCGCCGGTCGACGGCGGCCTGGATGCGGCGGCGGGCCGGCTGGAACAGCGCCGCGACCGCCAGCGTGGCGGCGGCCACGACCCAGCCCGGCTCGCCGCCGACGTCGCCGAACGCCTGCGCGGGAAGCAGGACCACGCCGGCGTAGACCGCGCCGAGCAGGGCGGTCAGCAGCGCGTAGGTGACCGTGCGGCTGATCAACCGGTCCAGGTCCCAGAGGCGGTAGCGCAGCACCGCCACGGCGACCGCGACCGGCACGCACAGCACGGTCGCGTAGAGAACGCCCGAGATCGCGGTCTGCTGTGGTGACGCAGTCCCCGCCAGCAGCCCGACCACGGCGAACGCGGCCCCGGCGGCGACCCAGCGGAGCTGCTGGCGCTCGACGCCGCGCGAGGCCCGGAACCGCAACACCACACAGATGAGGGCCAAAGGCAGGCAGGCCGTGTGCAGCACCGAGCCGACGGTGCCGACCACCGTGGCGACCGTGCCGGCCAACCCGGCCAGCCCGAGGGGGTTGTCGATCGGCACCTCGGTCAGTGGTGCCGGCGTGAAGGCGCCACCCACCAGGGCCAAGGTGGAGCCGGCCAGGCTGGCGACCACGACCGCCCACCAGCGGCGTGACCGCAGGCGCCCGTCGGGCAGCAGCAGGAACGGCAGCGTGACCCCGAGGGCGATGGCCGGCGCCCAGATGAACTCCCCGAAGGCGGCAGCGAGCTGGGCGGCCAGGGGAAGCGGCCGGCCGGTCTGGACGAACCAGTCGATCCAGGGTCGCAGCGGGACGTTGACGGACCAGGTCAGGCCGGAGGCCGCGTACAACCAGCCGATCGGGTTCGCCGGCCGCCGCACGCTCAAGACCAGCCCGATGGTCGCGTAGCCGAGCGGGAAGACCAGCGCGTAGACGGCCCCCTCGGCCAGAAGGCCGGCGGTGAGCGGCCGGGTCAGAGCCAGCGTCACCACCAGGCCGCCGGCGCAGCAGCCGAAGCTGGCCAGCCACGGCGACCAGGCGAGCGCGGTCCCGGTCCGAAGCTGCATCTTCACCGTCACTTTCTCGGGGTGGCCGGCGCCGGCACGGGCGATACTCGCGGGTCGACGGTACGGCATCGTTACGGGCCGGTCCCGCGTCGCGCCAGGTTCGCGGGAGCTAATGGAATTCTTCGTAAATTGGGATAGAACTGGTCACAGCTCGCGTCTAAGCTGGCACCCCCGTTCCCCGTCGGACGTGCGCAAGGAGTGCTGCCGATGCGCCGATCATCGTGGATCGCGACCGTCCTGCTCCTGCTCGGCCTCTCGCTGATCGGCTACGGCACCGTAGCCAGCTCCGCGCCGAAGCGGGTGGCCGGCCCCGACCAGAGCCCCGACCGGGCCGTCAAGGCCACCGCGGCCGAGCCGGCGGCCGCCAAGCTCGACAACTTCAAGCTCGTCGGCCACACCAGCCTGGACGGCTTCCAGGACTACGGCGACCTGTACGCGCACGGCGACTACGCCTACGTCGGCAGCCGCTGCGGCTCGGAGGCGCAGGGCGGCGACGGCGTCCAGGTCGTCGACATCTCCGACCCGCGGCACCCGCGCGTGGTCAGCACCCTGCCCAACCCGGCGTTCACCCGCGCCGAGGACCTGACCGTCCTGGACGTGCGCAACAAGACGTTCCGCGGCGTGCTCGCCGTGGTCGGCATCCAGGCGTGCTTCGGCAGCGGCCACGAGGCCGAGGTCGTCCCCGGCCTGCGCTTCTTCGACGTGACCCATCCCAGGCACCCGGTCGAGCTCGGCCACTGGGACACGCCGCAGGGCACCATCGGCTGCCACGAGCTCGACGCGGCGCAGCGCGCCGACGGCACCGTGCTGGCCGCGTGCGCCCGCAACCTGATCGACCACATCGGCACCGACGGCGCCGTCGCGATCCACCTGGTCGACGTGACCGACCCGGCGAAGCCGGAGCTGCGCGCCGACTTCACCCGCAACGACGCCCCGGAGGGCGGCGTGGGCTGCCTGCCGTTCCAGTTCGCCCACAGCGCCCGCTTCTACGACCGCGGCCAGTCGCTCTACGTCTCCTACTGGGACTCCGGCACGGTGCACCTGGACATCAGCAAGCCGGCAGCACCCGCGGTGGTGAGCACGACCAAGGTCCTCCCGCGCGACGAGGACGGCGACCAGCACTCGATGACGCTCGCCGACCGCGGGCGCCTGCTGCTGGTCCACACCGAGGACTTCTCCCCCGGCGACTGCCCCGACCAGCCCGAGTTCGGCGCCTGGGGCGAGGTCTACGTGTACGACAACCGCGACCAGGCGCACCCGGCCTTCCTCGGCACCTTCTCGACCCCGAACGGGCGCTCGACCAGGTCCGACGGCACCTTCACCGACCACAACACCGAGGTCGCCAACGGCAACCAGCTCTTCTCCTCCTGGTACTCCGACGGCATCGTCTGGTGGACGGCGAACACCAAGGGCTCCATGCGCCAGATCGGCCAGTTCACCCCACCCGCCAACGCCGACGGCTCCCCGCCCCTCGTCTGGGGCGTCTTCGTCGACTCCGAGCACGACCTGATCCTCGGCAGCGACATCAACAGCGGCCTCTGGATCGTCAAGCCGAAGGGGTTGGGGAGGTTCTAGCGCCTCGATAGAGGTATCGTTCGTCCCCAAGATCGCGAAGCAGTCGATAAAGACGACCGAGGCTGCGCCGCTGATCCGGTTCCGCGCGGTTGGGGCGCGTCGACGGGGCGGCGACGGGACAGGGGGGGCAGATGTTCCGACGTTGGTGGCTCGCTGCCGGGGTCCTGGCGCTGGCGGGGATCGCAGTCTCCGGATACGTGGCGATCGAGCAGGCGGCGCAGGTGAAGGCCGAGCTGGCCGCCTCGCGGGCGCTGCTCGGCCGGGCGAGCGGGTTCACCGCCGGCACGCTGCCAGAGCGGCTCACCCTGGTCGACCAGGCCGCCCGACACGCCAGGACGGCGCGGCTCGAGCTCGACCGCGGACCGCTCCGCGTGCTGGCTGTCGTGCCGTTCTTCGGACGGGACGTCCGCGTGGCGCGGGCCGTGGCCGACTCGGCCGACGAGACCGTCCGGGCGACCCGCCAGGTGGCCACCACGTTCGAGCCGTTGCAGCACCAGCCGCCGAGCGCCGGCACGATCCACCAGGCGTCCGCCGCGCTGCTCAGGCTCCACGGCGTCCTCGACCGGGGCCTCGAGCGGGTGCGGCGGGCGAAGCCCCTGGTCGCGAGCGGGAGCGCCCGCGACGAGTTCCTCGGCGCCGTCGGCCCGGCCAGCACCACCGCTCTCCGGGCCGGCGAGGGTCTCGACCTGGCCGCCAGGCTGTGGGGGCCGTCCGGATCGACCCGTTACTTCCTCGCCCTGCAGAACCCCGCCGAGCTGCGCGGCACCGGCGGCCTGATCGGTGAGTACGGCATCCTCGAGGCGAGCCCGAACGGACCGAGGCTGACCCACGTGGCGTCGTACGGCGAGCTGGACGCGCGCCTCAAGGCCAACGGCGGCATCAACCCACCCGGCAACCTGCAGCGGCACTACGACGAGTTCCCCATCGGCTCGGCGTTCTGGGCAGTCAACGTCCCCGCCGACATGCCGACCGTCGGCGGGATGATCGTCCAGCTCTACCAGCGGGCGACGGGGCAGCGGGTCGATGGCGTCATCAGCATCGACCCGCTGGCCCTGGCCGAGATCCTGCGGGTGAGCGGCCCGGTCGCCGTCGGCGGCACGCGCCTGGACGGCGGCAACATCGTCGACCAGACGCTCGTCCAGGCGTACGTCCGGTACGCGCGGGACAACGCGGCTCGTCGTCGCTACCTGCAGGACATCGCCAAGGAAACCCTCGTCGCCTTCCGCCGCGCGCTGGTGGTCCACCCGGTGGACCTGGTCCGCAGGCTCGCCGTGGCCGCCAAGGGCCGGCACGTGCAGCTCTTCTCCGCCGACCCCGACAGCCAGCGGGCGCTCGTGGACCTCGGCGTCGCGGGCAGCGCGGCCGCGCCGGCACAGGGCGACTACCTGATGCCCGTCGGCGTCAACAGCGGCGCCAACAAGCTCGACGCGTTCCTGCACCGCACCATCCGCTACCGCGTCAGCCTGCAACCGGACGGGACCGCCCGGACCACCGCGTCGGTGACGCTCCGCAACGACGGGCCTTCGAGCGGCCTCCCGCGGTACGTGATCGGCCCCTACGGCGCCGGGCACCGGGCGGGTCAGAACGACCAGGTGCAGACGCTGTACGTGGCCGGCGCGTACGGGTTCACGGGCGCCACGGTCGACGGACGCGGCGTGGCCGCCACGGCGCACGAGGAGTTCGGAGGCCTTGCCCTCTCACAGGTCGTCGGCGTGCCCTCCCAGAGCTCGGTGACCCTGGCCTACAACCTCGTCCGGGCTGACGCCCTGCAGAGCCTGCCTGGCAACCGGTTCCGCTACCAGCTCGTGCTGCGCCCACAGGCGACCGTCTGGCCGGATCAGGTCCAGGTGTCGATCAGCCCGCCACCAGGCTGGCGGCTCGCGAGTCCGCCGAGCGGCCCTCGGATGGACGGCTCGACGGCGACCTGGTCGGGCGCGCTCGATCAGGAGCGCAGGCTCACCATCGACCTCGTCCGCCCGGGTTGACGGGATCAGTTCGCGCCATCCCGAAGCACCCGTCCGGACCAGAGAGATGGCCTGATCGAACTATTTGGGCGCTTCCGCTTGTCGTAGGCCAGGTCATCTATTAGGTTCCCGGATCGCTAAGGCCGGAACTTCCCGTCGATCGGCAAGTACGTATCGAAGTGCTCTTGCTTCCAGACGCGCGGGGGGCAGCACCGATCTAGGAGGAGCCAGCATGCGGAGGGCACTGTCGGCGATTGCCACTGCGGTCGTCATGACGGTGCCCGCCGTGCAGCTTCGGGCGGCTCCTTCGCTCGCGGCCGCTTCGCCGCGGAGCGGCGCCGCCATCCGGGCCATGCAGCCGCGCGCGTTCGCCGCATGGCCGACGACGTTGGGCCCGGGCAGCACGCTCACCGTCTCAGGCTCTGGCTGTCCCGCCGGGATGCCCGTCACGGTCCTCGCCGACGCGCGCGAGGTCCCGCACGCCCGCGGGATCGCCGCGCTGCCGGCCCGAGAGGACGGCGGCTTCGGCGGCATGATCAAGGTCCCGAACGACATCGGCCTCGGCAACCACTCGATCACCGCCGTGTGCGCCGGCCATCCGATCGGCTCGGCGAGGATCCGCGTGGTCGTCCTGGGGCTCGTCGCCTTCGGCCGAGCACCCGGGATGCTCACGGTCTCCCGCTCGGCGGTCCGAGCCGGCAGGACGGTGAGGCTCTTCGCCGAGCCGTGCAGGACCGGCACCACCGCCGCGACGCTGAACGACGTGCAGGTGAGGCTCACGGCGCCTGCGCGCGTAGGCGCCGCCCTGATGGCCGACCTCACGATCCCGAGCGGGACGGCACCTGGGACCTACACCCTGTCGACCCGCTGCGAGGGCCTGGTGGTCGGAGTCGCGACCCTCCGCGTCGTCGCCGCGGGCGGGTCCCTGCCGGCCCGCCCCGACGACCCACCCGTGCAGCAGACCAAGATCCTTCTCGGCGCCGCCGGCCTCCTGCTCGTCGTCGCCGCCGGCGCTGTCGTCCTGATGACCGTCAAACGCCACCACGTCCGAACCGCGACCCCAGGTTACTTCGATCTGCCCAGCTCACACCGGTCGATCAGGTAGCGCCCGCTACCGCCTTCCCTCTTCGGCCCCGGCGCCCATGTCCACCGGCCAGCACCGCACCGGTGCCTCTCACGGCCGACGAGCCTTCGAATGCGTGCCCTATGACATCCGGTCCTGTTCATGTGGCTGCCCTGGGGTCCCCGCAGCCGGCCCCTTCGCTCCGCTCGGTCGTCGCCGCCTGCCAGGTACGCGTCCTCCATGTGGCGCACACCTCGGTGTGGAGCGGCGCGGAGATCGCGCTCCTCCGGTTGATCGGAGCCCTCGACCGTAAGGTCGTCACGTCGATCCTCGTCTGCGCGGACGACGGCATGCTCGCCGACGCGGCGCGGCGCCAGGACGTGCCGACGATCATCGCGCCGCTGTCCCGCTCCATCCGCGAGCGCCGCCGCCGGCAGGTGCGCTCCATGGCGACCATCGCCCTGGTGCCGGCGGTGGCCGCCTACGCCGCGCGCCTCGCTCGGCTCGCTCGGGCGCAGCGGATCGACGTCATCCACACGAACTCCCTGAAGGCGTTCGTGTACGGAGCGCTCGCGGGCCGCATCGCGGGCCTGCCCGTCGTCGCCCATCTCCGCGACGACCTCGGGCACCTGGACGCCGGTGCCGTGGGCGCCGTCGTCGGGTCCATGGTCCGGCGCCTGCCCGACGCCGTCGTCGGGTGCTCCTCCTACGTCCTGACCGCGGCGCGGACGGCGCCGCCCCGGTCCCACGTGGTCTACACGGGCATACCCAGCGGCGACGTGGCCAGCCGGGCGATCTGGCGCTCCGGACGCCCGACGATCGGGATGGTCGCCAGGATCGCCCCCTGGAAGGGCCAGCACCTCTTCCTCGAGGCCGCGGCCGCGGTCGCCGCCCGGCGTCCCGACGCGCGGTTCCGCATCATCGGGGCGCCGATGTTCGGCGAGGAAGGCTACTTGCTTGACCTTCGGAGCCTCGCCGCGGCCGAGCCGCTGGCCGGGCGGGTCGAGTTCACCGGCTTCGTCGCCAACCCACGGTCCGAGTACGAGCGGCTCACCGTCGCGGTGGCCGCCTCCGTCGCGCCGGAGCCGTTCGGCAACGTGATCATCGAGGCGATGGCGCGAGGACTGCCGGTGGTGGCGCCGGCCGAGGGAGGCCCCGCGGAGATCCTCACCGACGGCGTCGACGGGCTGCTGGTCCCCCCGCGCGACCCCCCCGCGCTCGCCGCCGCGATCCTGCGGCTGATCGACAGCCCTCGCTCGGCGGCGGCCCTGGCCGACCAGGCGCTGCGCACGACCGCCGCCCGCTTCACCCTCGAGGCGAACGCCGAGCGCTTCACCCAGGTGCTCCGGGAGGTGTGCGCGTGAGGTCGGTCGCGCTGGCGCACGACTACCTGACCCAGCGGGGCGGCGCCGAGCGGGTGTTCCTCTCGATGGCCAAGGCGTTCCCGAACAGCCCGCTCCTCACGACGCTCTACGAGCCCGAGCGGACGTACCAGGAGTTCGCCGACCACGACGTCCAGGCCAGCCCGCTGCAACAGGTGGCACTGTTCCGGCGCCACTTCAAGACCGCGCTCCCCTTCTTCCCGGCCGCTATCTGGTCGATGGGTCCGGTTGCCGCGCGCGTGCTCGTCAGCTCGAGCACGGCGTTCGCCCACGGCCTCGAATCGGTCGGATGCCACCTCGCCTACGTCCACAGCCCGCCGCACTGGCTCTGGGAGAGCCGGCGCTACGCCGGAAACCGCCGCGGCCTGAGCCTCTACGCCCGGCCGCTGCTCGGCCCGTTCCGCCACCTCGACGTCCGGGCCGCGCAGCGTCCCCACCTCATCCTCACCAACTCCCAGCACTCGGCACGGAAGATCGAAGCGACCTACGGCCGCACGGCGGAGGTGCTGCCCCCGCCGATCCGGGCCAGGCGCGCGGCCGCGGCGCCCGGCGACTTCTTCCTGGTCGTCGCGCGCCTGCTTCCGTACAAGAACGTCCACCTGGTGGTGCAGGCGGCCGAGCGGCTCGGGGCTCGTCTCGTGGTCGTCGGCGAGGGTCCCGAGCGCTCGCGCCTGGTGGAGCTGGCGGGGCCGGGCACGGAGTTCCGGTCGCGGGTGCCAGAAGCCCAGCTCGACGAGCTCTACGCCCGCTGCCTCGCCGTCGTCGTGGCCGGCGAGGAGGACCTCGGCATGGTTCCGATCGAGGCGAACTCGGCTGGGCGGCCCACCGTATGCCACGCGCGGGGCGGGGCGCTGGAGACCGTCATCCCCGGCGAGACGGGCGTGCTCTTCGCCGAGCAGCGGGTCGAGGCGGTCGCGGAGGCGATGGCGGTCGCCGCCGCCCGGTCCTGGGACAGCGCCCGGCTGCAGCGTCACGCGGGGCGCTGGTCGGAGGAGCGGTTCACCGCCCGTCTGCGCCTGCTGGCCGATGCGTTCCCGAGCTGGTGCGTCCGCTGCGGCGGGCCCGGGCTCGGAGCGCGCCCGCTCGAGGCCCTCCTGGAGATGAGCGAGCTAAAATCGGGCCACGGCCAGGGGCTTGCCGGCGTCGGGGAGCCCCTGTGAGACGAGCCGCGCAGCTGCCCCTCTCCACGCCGATGGGCGCCGCCCTGGCCGTCCTCGCGGCCGCGGCCTGGGTCCGCCTCGGCCCGCTGGTGCCCGCCGTGGTCGCCGCTCCGATCCTCGGCGTGGTCCTCCTGGCGCTGCGGTCGGACGCGACCGCCCTGCTGCTGCCGCTGTGCCTGTTGCCGTTCGCCGTCCGCGTGGGCGGCATGTTCATCAGCGTGACCGACGTCCTGGTCATGGGTCTGGCCCTGTGCCTGGTGATGGCCGTGGCGACCGGTCTGGAGCCGCCCCGCCTCGGCAACCCGCTGCTCACCCCGGCGATCGCGTTCGTGGCCTGGACGCTGGCGTCGGCCGTCTGGTCCGCCTCGCCCACCATGGCGCTGGTAGAGGCCGCGCAGCGACTCGAGTTCACCGTCCTCGGCGTCGCCCTGGTGGCCGCGCTGCCCGGTGACGGCCGCCACGTGCACCGGGCGCTGGCCGGCCTCGCGGCCGGCGCGGCCGCGCTCGGGATCGCCGCCGTGGTGATCGGCATGGTCGAGCACCGCTACGTCGGGGTCTACCCGTTCGGCATCCACAAGAACGCGGCCGGCTCCCTGCTCTCGTACGGGCTGATCGCAACGCTCGGACTGCGGCTGGCCGCTCCCGGGCGCCGTGCCGGTCGCTGGCTGGCCGTCGCGGGCCTCGCCGCGCTCGCCGGCCTGGCCTTCACGGGCTCTCGTGGCGCCTGGGTCGGAACCCTAGTGGCCCTGGCGACCGTGGTCGCCATGCGGCGTCCCGGCCTGGTCTGGCCGGTAGCGTCGGTCACGGCCGTCGTCGTGGCGCTGTTCCTGCTGATCCTGCCGCCGGAGACGCTCGGCCAGGAGGTCGGCATCCACCAGCGGTTCTCGACGGCCGCCGTCAGGGCCGAGACCTGGCACCAGGGCGTCCAGGCGATCGCGGCACACCCCTTGCTCGGCGTCGGCGCGGGGAACTTCGTCGCCCGCGTGGCCGGTCGGGTCCTCCAGGTCGATCCCAACAACCTGTTCCTGCTCACCTGGGCGGAGACCGGCCTTCCCGGCCTGGCCCTGCTGCTCTGGTTTCTGGGCGGCTGCCTCCGGCTCGCCTGGCGCAACGCCCGCGCCGCCTCCCCGCCCGGGGTCCTGGTGGCGGCGAACGTCACCGGGGCGGCGATGCTCGTCACCGCCGTCGTCCACGCGCAGTTCGACATCTTCTGGGTGCGCGGCACAGCCCTGGCCGCGTTCCTCGGCGCCGGCCTCGTGGTCTGGGTCAGCCGCGCGATCGCCGCCTCGGGGCAGTCGCGCGCACCCACCCCGACGATCTCCGGAACCGCCTGGCCGAGGTATCCATGAACACGGAAGCCACGCCGTCGCTCCCACACTACCTGCGCATCCTCTGGCGCCAGAGGTGGGCGCTCCTACTGCCGGTACTGCTTGCGACGACGACCTCCTTCTGGCTGGCGAGGTCCGAGAGCCCGCGCTACGAGGCACACACCGACCTGCTGTTCCGAGGGGGGAGCAGCTCGAGCGACGTCCCGTCCCAGCAGGTCGACGTCCCTACCGAGCAGCGCGTCGCGGTCAGCCCCGCGGTCGTCGGGCGCGCGGCCAGGAGCCTCGGCGGCGGCACGACCGTCGAGGCCGTCCTCGCCGAGGTGAGCGCCGAGCAGATCGAGCAACTGTCGATCCTGCGCATCTCCGCGCGTGGCCCGAGCCCGTCCCTGGCCAGCCGGACCGTCTCGGCGGTGAGCGCCGCGTACCTGGACTTCCGCCGCGAGCGCGCGGCACAGAACGCCGCCGCGGTCACCGCGGCGGTCGTCCGCCAGACCCAGGCGCTGTCCGCCCAGCTCCAGGAGCTCGACAAGCAGATCGCGAGGTCGCAGGCGCGCGGCGCCACGTCGGGTCAGCCGGCCGACGGCGCCGGCGCCGATCCCGAGATCCAGGCGCTGCGTGGGCGGCGCGACCTGCTCCTCGGCCAGCTCGCCGTGAGCAGGGGCCGTCTCGACGACTTGAGCTTGCAGGCGGCCACGCAGCTCGCTGACGTGACCGTGATCGTCCCGGCGACCTCGCCGGGAGTCCCCGTGGAGCCCCGCCCGCTGCGCACCACCGCTGTCGGGGCGCTCCTCGGGCTGCTCGTCGGCTTCGGCCTGGTGCTGGTGCGCGAGCAGCTCAACCGGGCGGTCCAGAACGTGGACGAGGTCGAGCAGGCCGTCGGGGCGAGCGTCCGCTCGATGATCCCGCGGGTCTCGTCGTGGCGCCGCCGGCGGGAGGCGCGGCTGGTCATGGTCGAGGACGCCATGTCCCCGACCGCGGAGGCCTACCGCATCCTGCAGGCAAGCCTCGGCTCGATCGAGGTCGGGACGGCCTCGAAGGTCCTCCTGCTGACCAGCGCCCTTCCCGGCGAGGGCAAGTCCACCACGGCCGCCAACCTCGCGATCGCGTTCGCGGAGGCCGGCGTCCCCACCACGCTGGTCGACGCGGACCTGCGCCACCCGCGCCTGCACAGGTTCTTCAAGGTGGACAACCGCACAGGGCTGAGCGACCTCCTCACCGGGCGTTCGACGTTCGACGCGCTCGTCCGCGCCGGCGGCTGGCACGAGTCCGAGTCCGGCCTGGCCCTGCTGACCGCTGGGCGCCCGCTCGGTCAGCCGACCAAGGCGCTCGGCTCGGCGGAGCTCGTCCAGCTGGTGGCCAGACTCCGCGAACGCGGCCTGGTCATCCTCGACACGCCGCCGACACTGCCCGTCGCCGACGCCGCGATGCTCGCCGCGCACGTCGACGCCGTCCTCGTGATCGCCAACCCGGGCGTCAGCAGCCGGCCGGCGCTCGAGCAGCTCCGGCGGCGGCTGCCTTCGTTCGGCGCCAAGGTGCTCGGCGTCGTGCTGAACGCTTCCGACGGCAACCGGCTGTCCGGCGAGGACTATGCCTACAGCTACCCGTACGCGAGCGAGGCCGAGCACGGTGGCCCGCGGCACACGTCGCAGCGGGCACGCCGCCGGCGTTCCCCGCAACTGGCCCGGGGTGGACGCTGATCGTGCGCGTCCTGCTGGTCGTCTCCTCCTCCCAGCTCGCGGGCACGGAACGACACGTGGTCGAGCTGGCGACCGGGCTGCGTGGCTGCGGCGTCGAGGCGGAAGTCGCCTGCGCCCCGGGGGGCGGGGGTCTCAGCGCCACGCTGGCGGCGCGCGGGGTGCCGCTCCACCCGCTTCCCCTCGAGGGCCCGGGCGTCGGCCTCGGCGGCTGCATCCCGCGGCTGGCGGCCCTGGCGCGCGAGTTCGACCTGCTCCACGCCCACCTCAGCCAGGCGACGGCCGTGGCCGTTGCGGCACGCGCGCTGGTTGGCCGGCCGGTCGTGGAGACCCGCCACTTCCTCGCCCTCGCCCACGAGGCTCGCCGCTTGCCCCGCCGGCTGCTCGGACGCGCCCGCAGGTCGGTCGTCGACCGTGGGGTGGCGCTCACGATCGCGCCCTCGCGCGCCGCCGCCAGCACCGTGCGGGGCGAGGTCGTGGTGGTCCGCCACGGGGTGCCCATGCCGCCCGGGCGCGCGGGCGGATCGGACGCGGCACGGTTCGTCACGGTCGCCCGCCTCGGCGACGACCGCGACCACGTCCTGGTGCTGAAGGCCTTCGCGGCGGCGCTCCCCCGGCTCCCGGGCTCGGCGACGCTCACCGTGGTCGGCGACGGCCGGCGGAAGGAGCCCTTGCGGGCGCTCTGCGAGCGGCTCGGCATCGGCGGGCGGACCCGGTTCGCCGGCTGGCTAGACGACCCGCTCCATGAGCTGCTGGCGGCCGACGTCTATGTCGCCACCCCGTACCGGGTCGACCTGGCCGGGCGGGGCGGCTCGGCGACGGAGGCCTACGGGCTCGCCGCCCTCGAGGCGATGGCCGCGGGGCTCCCGGTCGTCGGCTCGGTGCGCGGCGCCCTGTCCGAGTTCGTCGACGACGGGCGCACCGGGTGCCTGGTCGAGCCGGAGGAGGCCGAGTTCGCCCGGGCGATGATCGAGGTCGCGACCGACAGCGGCCGGCGCCGCGCCATGGCCGCGGCCGGCCGCCGGCGGGCGCGCGAGGAATTCTCGACCGGGCGCATGGCCGAGCGGACCGCCGACGCCTACGGGCTGGTCGCGCCGCGAGCCCGGACGCCGAAGGTGCTGCGCGTCTACCACAGCGCGGTGGTGGGCGAGTGGCGCGAGCGGGACCGCGAGCTCCGCCGCCGCGGCGCGCAGGTGACCCTGGTGGCGCCGGCGGCGTGGCGCGAGGGAGGGCGCCGGGTTCCGCTCGACCGTGGAGCGGACGCGTTCCTGGTCGAGGCGCGGACCTGGGGGCGGCACCCCGCGCTGTTCGCCTACGACCCGCTCCCGCTGCTGCGCCTCATGCGTCGCGAGCGCTTCGACCACGTCGACGTCCACGAGGAGCCGTGCAGCCTGGCGGCCGCCGAGGTACGCCTGCTGCGCCGCTGGTTCCAGCCCCGCTCGAAGCTGCTGCTGTACTCGGCGCAGAACATCCCCAAGCGCTACCCCCTGCCGTTCCGGCGCTTCGAGGCGACCGCCCTCGCGGAGGCCGCGGGCGTGTACGTCTGCAACCGGGCGGCCGGAGAGATCCTGCGGTGCAAGGGGTTCGCGGGCGCCATCGGGGCGCTGCCGCTCGGCGTCGACGTCGGGCGCTTCGCCCCCCGGCCCGGAGCGGACGAGCCGGCGGGGGTGAGGCCGCTCCTGGTCGGCTACGTGGGCCGCCTCACCCCCGAGAAGGGGGTGGACGTGCTCCTGCGCGCCGCCGCCGGCCAGCATGGCTGGCGCCTGCGCATCACCGGGGACGGGCCGGCGCGCAAGCACCTGGAACGGCTCGTCGGCGAGCTCGGCCTGGGGGGCCGGGTCGACTTCGCCGCCGCGCTGCCCCACCACCGGCTCCCCGGGCTCTACCGCGAGCTGGACGTGCTGGCCGTGCCGTCGCTGCCGACGCCGCGCTGGCAGGAGCAGTTCTGCCGGGTGGCGGTCGAGGCGATGGCGAGCGGCCTGCCGGTGGTCGCCTCCGCCTCCGGGTCGCTGCCCGAGGTGGTCGGCGACGCCGGCGTGCTCGTCCCGGCCGGCGATGCGGCGGCGCTCGCCGCCGCGCTGCGCGACCTCGCCGGTGATCCGGCGCGGCGGCGCGAGCTGGGCGAGCGGGGCCGCGCCCGTTCGGCGCGCTTCTCCTGGGGCTCGGTCGCCGCCGCGCACCTCGCGCTCTACCAGGAGGTGCGCCGGTGAAGATCGACGTCGTGGTCGTGACCTACGAGTCGGCCAGGGAGCTGGCCAGCTGCCTCACGGCCCTGCCAGGGGAGGCCAGCGTCTGGGTGGTCGACAACGCCTCCCGGGACGGCAGCGCGAAACTGGCCCGGGGCCTCGGCGCGCTGGTCGTCCGCAACCAGCGGAACCTGGGCTTCGCCGCTGCGGCCAACCAGGGCGCCCGGCTCGGCCACGGCGACCTCGTCCTGTTCCTCAACCCGGACGCCACCATCCCCGAGCCCGACCTGCGACGGCTGGTCGCCGTCCTGGAGGGCGACCCCCGCCTGCTCGCCGTCGGCCCCTGCCTGCGCCACCCCGACGGCACCGAGCAGCGGGCCTGGTGGCCCTTCCCGTCGGCGGCGGCGACCTGGGCCGAAGCGCTCGGGCTGCGCCGGCTGCGCCCGTCGCGAGCGGGCGCCGACGGGCTCGTGCCGTTCGTGGTCGGCGCCTGCCTGCTCGTGCGGCGGAGGCACTTCGAGACGCTCGGCGGCTTCGACGAGCGCTTCTGGCTCTACGGCGAGGAGGCGGACCTCTGCTACCGCGCCCGCCGGCGCGGCTGGCGCGTCCGCCACGTGGCGGACGCGACCGCGCGGCACGTCGGTGGCGCCAGCGGCCATGCCATCGGCAGGCTCGCGTTCGAGCACTTCCAGCGCGGCACGGAGCACTTCATCCTCAAGCACCACGGCTGGCGGGCCTTGGTGGCCCACCGCCTCGGCCTGCTGACCGGCTCGCTGCTCCGCCTGCCGCTGCTCGCCGCCGGGCGGCGCCCGGACGCCGCCGCGCGCGTCACCACGCGGCGCGCGGTGACGGCGCGCCTCACCGGCGTCCTGCTGCGGCACCCGACCAGGGTGGCGCCATGAGCCGCCCCGGTTCGGCCCGTCCACCCTCCGAGCGGGCGGCGCTGCTCTGGATCCTCGCGCTGGCGCTCGCGCTGCGGCTGGGCTGCATCCTGCTCGCGCCGCTGCCGCCGCACGAGGGCGTGACGCGCTACGACGACAACCGCTACGACGCGCTGGCGTGGAACCTCGCGCGCGGCCTGGGCTACCAGAACTCCTCCGGGCAGCTCGAGAGCAAGGACCCTCCGCTGCTGCCGGCGATGAGCGCCGGGCTCTACCGGCTTCTCGGGCATCGCCGGGTCCCGGTCTACGTCGTCCAGGCGCTCCTGTCGGTCATGACCGTGGCGCTCGTGTTCGCCCTCGCCAGGCGCCTGTTCGGGCGCGGGGCGGCGCTGCTCGCCGCGGGCCTGACCGCGGTCAACCCCGACCTGGTCGTCTTCTGCAACGTCCTGCTCACCGAGACGGTCTTCGTCTTCCTGCTGTGCGCGGCGATGCTCGCCTGGGAACGCGCGCGGGACGAGCCGACGGTCGCGCGGTGGGCGCTGACCGGGACGCTGCTGGGCCTCGCGACCCTGGCGCGCCCGAGCGCGCAGCTGCTGATCGGCTGCGTGGCCGCGGCCACCGTCGTCGGCTGGCGGTCGCGGGACCGCCGCCGGCCGGCGCCGCTCCTGCTGGTGGGCGTGGCCGCGTTCGCGCTCACCCTGGCGCCCTGGACGGCTCGCAACTACCTCGCCTTCCACCAGTTCGTCCCGGTCGCCACGGGCGCGGGCATCGGGTTCTGGGTCGGCACCAACGTGGCCTGGCGCGGGCTCGACGTCCGCGACGGCGCCAGCATCTACGCCGACCCGGACTTCCAGCGGGCCGCCGCCGGCGACCCCTTCACGGCGGACCGCCGCATGTTCCGCGAGAGCGCCGGCCACGTCGCCGATGCCCCGGTGGCGGTCCTGCGGCTCGTTCCCGGCAAGCTCGCCCAGATGCTCCGACCGGGCGCGTGGCTGGGCATGTACTTCGCCCCCGGCGATCGCGGCCGCATCCCGTTCCTGGTGCTGCTGACGCTGCTGTACTACCCGGTCCTGCTGCTCGCCGCGGCGGGCTGGGCGCTGTCGGCGCTGCGCTCCCCCGCCTCCCGGGCACGGCTGCTGCGGGTCTGGGTCCCGATCGCCTACCTCGGCCTCCTCACCCTCGCCACCATCCCGGCCAGGAGGTACATGCTGCCCACCATCCCCTTCCTCAACGTGCTCGCCGCCGTGGCCCTGCACCGGCTGGCCGTCGCCGCCAGGCCGTGGCTGTCCCTGCTGCCGCGAGCGCGGCGGCCGGTCGAGGCCGCTCGGTGAGCCGCGCCGTCACCCGCGCCAGCGTCCAACGGCTCGAGGGCCGCGTCCGGGCACGCCTCTGGGCTGTGCTGCACCGCGGCGTCGAGGTCGGCGCTCGCGCCTGGGTGGGGCGGCGCTGCAGGCTCGTCCTCGAACCGGGCGCCCGGCTCGTCCTCGGCGACGGCTGCGCGGTCGACGACGGCTGCACGCTCGCCGTCTTCGCGGGAGCGCGGCTCGTCCTCGGCCCGGGCTGCTTCGTCGGCCACCACGCCACCCTGGCCGCACGCGACGCGGTGGAGCTCGGCGCCGGCGCCTTCCTGGCCGAGCTGGTGTCCGTGCGCGACCACAGCCACGAGGTCGGCCTGCCGCCGTCGAGCGGCGCGTTCGACGTGGCCCCGGTGCGCATCGGCGCCGAGGCGTGGCTCGGCGCGAAGGTGACCGTGCTCCACGGGGCGCGGGTCGGCGAGCGCACGGTGGTCGGGGCCAACGCCGTCGTCCGCGGCGACCTGCCCGACGACGCCGTCGCCGTCGGCATGCCCGCGCGGGTCGTCCGCACGACCGGAGCCGCCGGCGGGCGGGCGCCGGCGGCTCCGGCGCCGAGCGCGGGAGGACGGCCGTGAGGGTCGCGCTCTCCTTTCCCGGCTGCCACCGGCAGGGCGGGGTCGAGCGCGTCGTGTACGAGTGCGCGCGCCACCTCGCCACCAGGGAGCACCAGGTCACGGTGTTCGCGGACGTCTGGGAGGCGGACGGCCCGTCGTCCATCCGCTACCGCCGGGTCCCCGTACGGCGCCATCCCTGGTTCCTGCGCGGGCGCTCCTACCTCCGGGCCTGCCAGGAGCAGGTCCGCTCCGCGTCCTACGACGTCCTGAACACCCACGGCTGCGTCTGCCCGGAAGGCGGCGTCCACTGGGTTCACAGCCTGCACAAGGCCTGGCTGGAGCGCAGCCGCGGCTACCGGCCCGCCCTCTCCGCCGCGGGCCTGCGGCAGCGGCTCAACCCGGCGCACCGCTCGCTGCTCGCGATGGAGGAGCGGCACTTCGCGGGGCGCAACTACCAGCGGATCATCGCCGTGTCACCGCGCGTTCGCGACGACCTCGGCCGCCTCTACGACGTGTCGCCCGACGACGTCGTGGTGATCTCGAGCGGCTTCTCGCCGGCCGAGTTCAACCCCGGCCGCAGAGCCCACCAGCGCGCCGAGATGCGCCGGCGCCTAGGGCTCGGACCCGACCATGTCGCCCTCCTGTTCGTCGCCAACGAGCTGGAACGGAAGGGCTTCTCGACGATCCTGGCGGCGATGCGGCAGCTCGGGCGGGCGGACCTGCGCCTGCTCGTCGCCGGCCGGGTCAGCCCCGAGTTGGTCCACGGGCAGGCGCGGGAGTTCGGCCTCGCCGGCCAGGTGCGCGCCCTCGGACCAAGCCGCGACGTCGGCGCGCTCCACGCCGCGGGCGACCTGCTGGTCCTGCCGACCCAGTACGAGGCCTTCTGCCTCACCATCCTCGAAGCCCTCGGGAGCGGGCTCCCGGTGGTGACCTCGAGCGTGCCCGGGGCGGGCGACGCGATCCGGCCCGGCGTCAACGGCGCGCTGGTCGACGACCCGACCAGCGGCGAGGAGCTGGCGGCGGCGCTCGCGCCGCTCCTGCGCCCCGACGCCAGGGAGGCGCTGTCCGCCAACGCGCCCGGCACCGTGGAGGCGTACCGCTGGCCGTCCGTCCTGCGGCGCTACGAGCAGGTCCTGCTGGAGCACGCCCGGTGAGGGTCGCGCTGTTGCCCAGCGCCTACGCGCCGTCGATCGGCGGGGTGGAGGAGCTGACCAGGCGGCTCGCCGGGCGGCTCGCCGCCGGGGGCGACCAGGTGGAGGTCTGGACGATCCGGCACCCGGGCACCCTTCCCGCCGACGAGTTCGTCGACGGCCTGCGGGTGCGACGCTTCGCCCTGCCGATGCCGCGGGCGCACCCCGCCGCGCTCGCCCGGCTGCCCGGGCCGGCCGCGCGGGCGCTGGTCGCGCTCTCCCGGGCCGCGACGGAGCTCCGGCCCGACGTGCTGCACGTCCAGTGCTTCAGCGCCAACGGGCTGTACGCCGCCGCGCTGGCCGCGTGCAGGGGGCTGCCGCTGGTCGTCAGCCTCCAGGGCGAGACCTTCATGGACGACCGCGACATCTACGAGTGCTCGGCCACCCTGCGGACGGGACTCCGGCTCGCCCTGCGGCGCGCCGACGCGGTGACCGCCTGCTCGAGGTTCACCCTCGACGACGCCGTCGAGCGCTTCGGGCTGCGTCCGGGGAAGGGCGTCGTCGTGCCCAACGGCGTCGAGACCGCGGGCGACGGCGGCCCGCCCAGTCCGGTGCCGCTACCGTTCGACCGCTTCGTGCTCGGCGTGGGCAGGATCGTCGCCAAGAAGGGGTTCGACCTGCTCGTCGAGGCGTTCGCCCGCCTGGCACCGCGGCGGCCCGGCCTCGGCCTGGTCCTGGCCGGCGACGGTCCCGGCAGGGCCGGGCTGGCGGTCCAGGCGGCCAGGCTCGGCGTCGCCGACCGCGTCCACCTCGCCGGCACGCTCGGCCGTGACGAGATCGCCTGGGCGATGCGCGCCGCGGACGTGTTCGTGCTGCCGTCCAGGGTAGAGCCGTTCGGGATCGTCGTCCTGGAGGCGCTGCGGGCCGGACGGCCGGTGGTAGCCTCCGCGCGGGGCGGAGCCGGGGAGATCGTCCGCCACGAGCGCGAGGGCCTCCTGGCCGACCCGCTGGACGGCGAGCGCTTCGCGGCCGCGATCGCCAGGCTCCTGGACGACCGCGGCCTGGCGCGCCGGCTCGCCGAGGCCGGCCGCGAGCGGGTCAGGCGGTTCGACTGGAGCGCGGTCGCCGACGGCTATCGCGACCTGTACCGGAGCGTCGCGTGACGGACGGCTCGCTGCTCGGCCTGGTGGTCTGCTCGCTGGAGGCGTGGGACCAGGTCTGGCGGCGCAACCAGTACCTGGTCGACGGGCTGCTGCGCCGCAACCCTCGCCTCCGTGTCCTGTTCGTGGAGCCGCCGAACGACCTCGTCGGGGGTCTGCGGAAGGGCCGGCTGCCGGCCGGGCCGTGGCTGCGCATGGTCGAGGGGACGGGCCGCCTGTGGGCGCTACGACCGGTCAAACCGCTGCCGCGGCGCGCGGGCCCGTGGAGCGACCGCGCCCTCTGGTGGCAGGTCCGCCGCGCGGCCGCGCGGCTCGGCCTGCACCGCCCGGTCCTGTGGGTCAACGACACCACCTACGGCCCCCTGATCGCCCGGACGGGATGGCCCTCGGTCTACGACGTGACCGACGACTGGCTGCTGGTGCCCGCGGCGCCGCGGGAGCATGCCCGGCTGCGCCTGCTCGAGGCGATCACGCTGCGCGACGCCGGCCAGGTGGTGGTCTGCTCGCCGGGCCTGGCCGCGAGCCGTGGCGCGGTACGGCCGACCACGCTGATCCCCAACGGCGTGGACGCCGAACGCTTCGCCCGGCCCCACCTCAGGCCGCCCGACCTGCCGGCCTCCCCGGTCGCGGTCTACGTCGGCACCCTCCACGACGAGCGCATCGACGTCGAGCTGCTGGTGGAGCTGGCCGCCACGCTGCCGCGGCTGTCGCTGGCCCTGGTCGGGCCGGACGTGCTGGCCGCGGGGTCGCGGCGGCGGCTCGCGGCGTGCGGCGTGGCGCTGCTCGGTCCCCGCCCCCATGCCCTGGTCCCCGGCTACCTGCAGCACGCCGACGTGGTGATCGTCCCCCACCGGGTGACCCCCTTCACCGAGAGCCTCGACCCCATCAAGGCATACGAGTGCCTCGCGGTCGGGCGACCCACGGTGGCGACCGAGGTGGCCGGGTTCAGGGAGCTCGGTCCCCCGATCGCCAGCGTGCCGCGGACGTCCTTCGCCGCGCGGGTCGAGCGGGCGCTGCGCACCGGAGCGCCCGCCGGGCCGGGCCGGCTCGACGAGATGCGCTGGGAGGAGCGCTGCCGCCGGTTCGAGGCGGTGCTGGAGGCGGCGCGAGGCTGACGGGGGTCCGGGGGGCTCAAGAGCGAGGCCGGAACCCGAGAAGCCGGCGGCCACGCAGAGCCGAGCGGTAGCCCCCCGGTGAACAGGGGGTCAACTTGCGGAGCTGCCCGGAGGCAGCGACGCGAGCTCCCAGACGCCGAGGCTCTTGTCGGCGAACCTCGAGCCGTCCTCCGTGCAGCCCTCGTTGATCAGGATCGTCGGCTCGGGCCAGTCGAGCGGCGGAGCGCACAGGTTCAGCGGCCGCCAGTCGCCCGTGACGATGTCCCGGTTGCGCGGCCTGTCGGTGAAGGTGGTGGTCAGCAGGTAGGCGGCGCCGCTGCGGCGGAAGTTGCGGACCGCCGCGGCGATCTGGCGGAAGGAGAAGTGGACCAGGCAGTCCCGGGACAGGATGGCGTCGACCCGCGGCAGCGGGTCGACGGTGAGGTCGAGGCGCAGGAACTCGCGCCCCGGAGCCCCGTAGGTGCGTTGCAGGCGGCGGACCAGGTCGTCGATGATGTCGCCGCCGACGTACCGCTCGAGCGGCAGCTCGACCTGCCGTATCCAGTGGCAGTCACCGCACGGGGCGTCGAGCAGCGAACGAACGCCGAGGGTCGCCAGGACCGCCGGGAGGGCGGCCCGCAGCGCGGCGGTCTGCTCGAGGTTCGAGCCTCCGCCCGACACGGAGTCCGCGTTCCCCCAGTGGTTGCTCCGGTAGATGTTCGTGAACAGGCGCTCCCGTGACCTGCTGCTCGCCTCGTACGACCACGCGACGTACCGCCGGCGCACCGGAACCAGGAACGGCATCGCCTGCCGGACCAGCCCCCGAACCCTCCGCCGCACGATCACCACGCCCGGAGCACCCCGCGGTAGCAGCCCTCGCGCTCCTCGGCGATGCGCTGCGGCGAGCAGGCCGCCCGGACGAGCCGTCTGGCGTGGTCGCCGGCGGCCCGTGCCACCTCGGGATCCAGGACGTAGGGCAGCAGCGCCCGTGCGAGCAGGTCGGCGTCGCCCGACGGCACCACGGCGCCGGCTCCGGAGCCCTCGACCAGCTCGGCCAGCCCTGTTCCTGAGGAGCAGACCACCGGACGGCCCGAGGCCATCGCCTCCAGCCCGCCCATCGGGAAGGTGTCGTAGTGGCTCGGCACCGCCACCACCCGTGCTGCCGCGTACCATCCCGGCAGCCCGCTCCTCGGGACCTGCTCGACGAAGCGGCACGGCGCACCCAGCTCGGCCGAGAGCTTCTGGACCCAGTCGCGGTACGGCATGCCGTCCCGCTCGCCGCTGGAGCGGCCGACGAAGACGACCTCGACCTCGCCTGCCTTCCTGGCGAGCAGCGCCGCGGCGCGCACCAGCACGTCGGATCCCTTGAGCGGCTCGACGCGGCCGACCGCCAGGACGAGGGGGCGGTGGCGCGCATCACCGAGCGGAGCGACGGCCTCCCACAGTTCCAGGTCGATGGGGTTGCGGATGGTGCGGGCTGGCCGCCGCAGCCACCCCGCCTCACGAAGCCTGCGGCTGACCAGGTCGGACGGCGCGGTCAGGAGGTCGGCGCGGGCGACGGCCATGCGCTCAAGCCAGTCGGCCAGGCGGACGTCACGTCCACGCTCGAAGCCGTTGTAGTGGTTGGTGAGCCGGAGCGGGCCGTGGAGGTGGGCGACGACCCGCCCACGCGGCCCGAGGAGGAGCCCCTCCGCGCCGAAGTCGGCGACCTCGACAACGTCGAACGGGACGCCGAGCCTCGCCTGCTCCAGGCGGCAGGAGACGGCCGTCACAAGCCGGTCCCACGCCTCCGGGCCGCCGAGCGGCCGGCGGACGCCGAGGCGGAGCGTGACCTTGCCGCGCTCGTGTACCAGAACGGGTCCGTCCCGGTAGTCCCGCCGCCGCTGCCCGCCGAGGCAGGAGAGCACGTGGACCTCGTGACCGCGAGCGGCCAGCGCGGGTGCGAGGCTCTTGACGTAGGCGCCGATGCCGCCGCCGACCAGTGGGTACTCGCCGCAGAGGAACAGGATCCGCAGCGGCTCGGCGGCCGCCGCGGCGGACGGCCGGGGACGGGCCTCAGCGCTGGTACGCATCGAGCAGCTCCTCCGCGGTGCGCTCCCAGTTGAAGCGGGCGGCCAGCTCCCTGCCCCGCCCGCGCGCCTCGCCGAGGGCGCCGAGGATACTGGCGCGCAGGCCCCGCTCGTCGCCGGGGCGGTGCAGCCGCACCCGGCCGTCGAAATAGTCCTCGACGCACGGCCCACGCCCCGCGACGCACGGGGTGCCCGCGGCGAGCGCCTCGAGCGTCGCGAGCCCGGTCGTCTCGTACCACGACGGCAGGGCGTGGGCGTCGGCCGCGGCGTAGAGGTGCGGCAGCAGGCTCCGGTCGACGTGGGGCACGTGCACGAGGGAGGGCAGGGTGGCCAGGCAGGCCCGCAGGTACCCCTCGTTCCCGGGGAGGACCGCGCCAACGAGGACCAGGCGGCGCGGCACCGATCGCATCGCCCGGGCCAGCGTGAGCTGGTTCTTGATCGGCTCGACGCGACCCACGCAGAGGACGAACGGGTCCCCGCCGAGCATGGACCGGCCCCGTGCCGCCGAGCCGGCGAAGAAGCTCTGGTCCACGCCGCTGTACGCGACGCGGATGGCCGGCATCGGCCCGACGGCGTCGTCCTCGACCAGGCGCGCCTCGGCGCGGCTGTTGGCGACGATGACGTCCGCCCTGGCCATCGCCTCCAACCGGGCACGCACCTCGGCCCACCGGCGCCGCTGGGCGCCGGGGTGCCTGAGCGTCCGGAGCCGGTGGCCGAGGTGGGACATGACCCACGTCCGGCAGCCGCCGCGCCACCGCACGGGACCGAGCTCCACCGCGGCCGGAAGGTGGACCGGGCTGACGACCACCCGCCCCGGCGGGCGCCCGAGATCCAGCAGCGGGCGCGGGTCGCCGAAGACGTGGACGACGTCGAACCGGGCGGAACGGGCGAGCCCGACCTCCCCGATGGCGACCTGCGCCCCGGCCCTGCGCAGCGCGCGGGCGCTCTGCATCTGCTGGGTGCGATGGCCTCCCTCCACGCGCCACGAGTGCGGGAACGGGACGAGCAGGACGCGCATCAGCCGAGCGCCTCCTCGTAGACGGCGAGGGTCTCGTCGGCGGCTCGCGACCAGGTGAACGCGGCGGCCCGCTCCGGCCCCCGGGCGCGGAGCGAGGCCGCCCTCGTCTCGTCGGTTAGCACCTCGACCAGCCCTTCGGCGATCCCCTCCCCGGTGGCGGGCACCAGGAGCGCGGCACCGCCGCAGACCTCCGGCAGCGCGGCCTGGTCGGCGGCGACGACCGGCACCCCGGCGGCCATGCCCTCGAGCGCGGGCATCCCGAAGCCCTCGTAGAGCGAGGGCACGACCACCGCCGCCGCCGACCGCATCAGGCTGGCGACCTTGGCGGGCTCGAGGTGGCCGAGGTAGCGGGTCGCCGGGACGCCGACGAACAGGCGCTCCCGCCGCGGGTGTGGAGGGCCGCAGAGGACCAGGGTGGTGTCGGCGCAGCGGGCGGCGACCTGCCTCCAGGCGAGCGCGAGCGCGTCCAGGTTCTTGCGGGTGGTCGCGCCGGCTGCGTGGAGGACGAACCTCCCGGTGATGCCGTGGCTGGCCAGCTCGGTGGGGGCCAGCGGCGCGGCCCGCCTGACCTCCTCGTCGACGCCGTACGGGACCACCCAGAGGCGCCGGGGCCGCAGCAGGGTGCGGACCTCCTCGGCCGCGAACTGCGACGGGCAGATCACCCCAACGGCGCCGCGGGCGGAGGCGAGCGCCCGCGGGGACAGCCGCCCCTCGTCGGGGAAGCGCAGCGGCGGGAGGTCGTGCACGGTCAGGACCTCCCGCCCGAGCCGCGGCGGCAGGCGCAGGTCGAAGCGATGGACGAGGCGGGCGGGCCCGTAGGCAAGCTGGACGACCGTCCGGACCGCGAGCGAGGGCGCGGCCGCCAACGCGCGCTGCGGCAGGCGCACGCCGCCGCGCTCCCGCGACCGGAGCGAGCTGACGCGCCGCGACGAGAACACCCAGCCGTCCTGCTCCCGCCGCCGCAGCGCCCGCTGCAGTGACGTCTCGTAGCGCTGCTGGCCCATGGGGTGGGCGCTCGCCATCGTCACCCAGGCCACGGACCGGCTCATCGCACCGCTTCCGCGTACGCCTCGGCCAGGACGCGGTTGCGGTGGTCGATGGAGAAGCGCTCCTCGAAGTCGCGCCGGCAGCGCCGCCGCATGGCGGCGAGGCCCGAGGGGTCGCCGAGGACGCCCGCGACCGCCGCCACCGCACCGTCGAGGTCGCGCGGCTCGAACAGCCGGCCGGTGACGCCGTCCTGGACGAGCTCGGGGAGCGCGAACGCCCTGGGCGCCACGACCGGGATGCCGTGCGCGAGGGCCTCCATCACCACCAGCGGCGCGCAGTCGAACCTGGTGGGGTACAGGAACAGGTCGGCCGCGGGGTACACCCGCTCGTAGAGCTGCCGCCGGCTCAGCGGGCCGAGCCACTCGACGCCGTCGATCCCGGGGTCGGGTTCGCTCGACCCTGCCACCAGCAGCCGCAGGCCGGGGTCGGAGGCGCGCAGGCGGCGGAGCACGGCGACCGCCACGTCGCCGCCCTTGAAGGCGAAGTTACGGGCCACGAACGCGAGCGTCCGCCCGTCGCTCCGGCCGGGGCGCAGCGGTCCGGGAACTCCGGGGGGGCAGCGCACCACGTCGTCGACGCGCACGCCCACGTTGCGCAGCAGCCGCCGCCCGGCGTCGACGAACAGGAGCGTCCGGACGCTGGGGTCGGGGTGGGCCGAAGGGTGCAGGTACCCGACGGCCCGCGCGATCCTCCGCTCCCGGACCAGCATCCGGTGCACGCGACGGTCGGGGATGCCGCGGGCCGCCGTCCAGTGCCACCAGGTGCCGGCGCTGTCGCTGACGACGATCGGCGGCACCTTGCCGAGAAAGCGGACCGGCATGCAGTGCACGTGCACGAGGTCGAAGGGCGCGAGGACGCGGATCCAGCGCACCGGGTCCGGCAGCAGGTAGCCCGATCGCCGCGCCAGGTGCAGCCCGGCGCGGGTGACCGCGGGCACGACGTCACGCGGCCGCCATGCCGGCCGGGCGGCCATCGTCTTCACGGAAGGCCCCGCAGCGGCCTCCCCCGCCGCTAGGGCCTCGGTGTAGCTGACGTACTCGACCCCGGACGGCGGGCGGTCGATGAGGTCGCGCGTGTACTGGGCGTCCCCGTTGTCGGGATCCGGGGGCGCCACCGGCGCCATCAGCAGGCAGCGCAGCGGGCGCGTCATGCGCGCTCCCGCCCGGCGCCCGACCTCCGGGGTGGGCTCACCGGACGAGCTCCTCGGTCCGGGTGAGCTCCCAGTCCGACGGCGTCGTCGCCACGGCGGCGGACAGGTAGGGGTCGTCGCCGTGGACGTCGATGGCGACGCACGCGTCCTCGTGCACCGACTGCGGCTCGTCCGGGTCACGCACCGAGAGGTGCAGGTAGTAGCGTCCCGGAGCGACGGGAAGCGCCAGGGTCGCCGCGACGTCGGCGCTGCCGGCGACCGGGAGCGGGGCGCTGGACCGGGACAGCAGGACGACCACGTCGTCGATCCGGTGCAGCGAGAGGACGAGGACGCCCTCGTCGATGTCGGGCTTGCAGCGGATCCGGCCGCGGAGCCGGATCGCCTGCCCGGTCAGCAGCTCGCGGCCGCCACGAAGGGGCGCGACGTCGAGGATGTCGAGCTCGATGCCGGAGTCGCCGAAGCCGTCGCGCAGCGTGGTGTACAGGCTGGTGCTGCGCTCGTAGGAGCTGGCCACCTCCTCGGCGGTGCCCCTGGAGGTGACGCGGCCGTCCTCGAGCATGATCCCCCGGTCGCAGATGCGGCGTACCATCGACATCTGGTGGCTCACGACCACGACCGTGCGCTGCTCCCTGGTGAGCTGCTGCACGCGCTCGTAGGAGCGCCGGCGGAAGCGCGCGTCACCGACCGCGAGCACCTCGTCGATCAGCAGGATCTCCGGGTCGGTGTGGACCGCGACGGAGAAGCCCAGCCTGGCGAACATCCCACTCGAGTAGCGCTTCATCGGCGTGTCGATGAACCGCTCCAGCTCGGCGAAGGCGACGATGTCGTCGAGGCGGCGGGCGATCTCCCGCCGCGACATGCCGAGGATCGCGCCGTTGAGGAAGACGTTCTCCCGCCCGGTCAACTCGGAGTGGAACCCGGCGCCGATCTCGATCAGCGAGGCGAGCCGTCCTTGCACCCTGACCGATCCGCTGGTCGGCCTCGTCACCCGCGAGATCACCTTGAGCAGGGTGCTCTTGCCGGCGCCGTTAGGCCCGACCAGGGCGAGGGAGCGCCCGGCCTCGAGCTCGAAGGACACCTCGCGCAGCGCCCACAGCGGCTCCCGGGCGCGGCGCTGCAGCAGCTCGCGGCCGAGGTGCCGCAGGCCGCCCCGGGGGCCCAGGAAGTACCTCTTGGACACGTCCTCGAGCACGATCGCGCGGTCGCTCATACGTAGTCCGCCAAGGTCGCCTCCTGCGCGCGGAAGAAGAGCGTCCCGAGGAGCAGCAGCGCGCCGGCCCATGCCGCGGCGGGCAGGAGGGTCGTGGCGGCCGGGACCTCGCCGCGCAGCGCGATCGTGCGGAAGCTCTCCATCAGCCCCGCGAAGGGATTGAGCTGGTACCAGCCGAGCAGTTGCTGCGGGACGGCGGCGAGCGGGTAGCCGACCGGGCTGGCGAGGAGCAGGAGCTGCAGCCCGAGCGGGATGACGTAGCGGAGGTCGCGGAAGCGCACCACCGCCGGTGCTAGGAAGAGCGAGACGCCGAGGGAGATCGTGGCGGCGAGCAGCATCAGCAGTGGCCAGAGCAGGAGCGTCGGCCTCAGGCCCGCTCCCATGACCACCATGAGGACCAGCTGCAACGCGAAGGCTATGACGGCGTCGAGACCCGCCGCGACGATCGACGAGAGCGGCAGCACCCCGCGCGGGAAGTAGATCTTGCTCACGACGCCGAGCTGGTTGAACACCGACTGGCTGGCCTGGCCCGTGCCCGTCGCCACGAAGGTCCACGGCACCAGGGCGACGTAGGCGGCCAGCGGGCCGCTGCCCGGCACCTTGCTCATACGCGAGAACAGCAGGGTGAAGATCAGCATGTATGCCAGCGGCTGCAGCACCGCCCAGGCGACGCCGACGTAGGCCTCCTTGTAGCGCACGCCGACCTCGCGGTGGACGAAGGCCAGCAGCAGGTCCAGGTAGGCGAGACCACGGTGGCGGAGCGTGCTGAGGTGCGGCGGCACGGAAGTCGGACGACCCCCCTGGTGACCGGTGCTACGTGCGCAGGGCAAGATGCCACAAGCCCTCGAATTTGTCATCTAAGGCAAGACCCTCGTAGGGAGCGATCAGGCGTTCAATTGCCCTCACAGTCCGCCACGGATACAGTCCACTATGGATAGCACCCGGCGACCTGGAGGAGGGTGCGTGATCACCAACCTCAACACCGTCTCGCTCTACGTGGAGGACCAGGAGCGGGCGCTCGACTTCTACGTGAACAAGCTCGGCTTGGAGAAGCGGACGGACGCCGAGATGGCGCCGGGCATGCGCTGGATCGAGGTCGCCCCGGCCGGGGCGCGGACGGGGTTCGTGCTGGCGAGCGCGAAGCAGTTCGACAAGACCGACCGGGTGGGGTCCTCGGCCGACGTCACCCTCCACTGTGACGACCTGCGGGGCCTCTATGAGAAGCTGCGGGGCGTGGGCGTCGAGGTGACCGAGCCGGTCACCGAGCCGTGGGGCACGTACGCGCAGGTGACCGACCCGGACGGGCACCAGTTCGTGATCAGCGGCGCGTAGGCCTTCGCGCGAGGGAGGCGGGCGTCAGCCGAGGTGAGCAGCGAGACACCTGACCAGCAGCCCCGGGCGGCGGTGACCCCCGCCGTCTTCGCGTTGCTGCTGGCGCTCGTCGACGGGGACCGGCACGGGTACGCGCTGATGCGCGACGTCGAGGAGCTGACCGGCGGCGTGGTGCGCATGCGCCCCGGGACCCTGTACCGCTCGCTGCAGCGGATGCGCGTCGACGGCCTGGTCGAGGAGCTGGCCGGCGCCGACGACGACGAGCTGGCGGACCGGCGGGCGGAGCGGCGCCGTGTCTACCGGCTGACGGCGGCGGGCAGGCGTGCCCTCGAGGACGAGGCGCGGCGGCTCGCCCGCCTGGTCGACGCGGCCGAGGGCAAGGGCGTGCTGGCGCGCGCGGCGGCACGCAGCCGACCTGGACGGAGGGAGCCGTCGTGAGCGAGTCGCCCGTCCCTGAGGAGTTCTCCGGTCTCACGCCGCAGCTGGTGGTCGGCGACGCGGCGGCCGCGGTGTCCTTCTACGGCGAGGCCTTCGGCGCCGACGAGCTGCTGCGCGTGCACGGCCCGGACGGGCGGGTGATGCACTGCGAGCTGCTGGTGGCCGGCAGCCGCCTGCTGCTGCACGACGAGTACCCGGAGTCCGGCCTCGCGGCTCCGCCTGGCGGCGGCAACTCGGTGGTCCTGCACCTGTACGTCCCCGACGTGGACGCGAGCTTCCGGCGCGCCGTCCGGGCGGGCGCCGAGCCGGTGATGGAGCCGGCCGACGCGTTCTGGGGCGACCGCTACGGGGTCGTCCGCGACCCGTTCGGCCACCGCTGGTCGCTGGCGAGCAGGCGCGAGGACCTCTCCCCCGACGAGCTGGGCGAGCGGGCACGGCAATGGGCGGCCAACCCACCGGACCTGTCCGGCGCCTGACGCGCGCCCGGCCGGTTCCATCCTGCGACACCGGGACGAACGTGCATGATACGAACGCGGAGACCGGCTGCGGGAGGTAGGCGCGGATGCGGCGTCAGGGACGGCGGGCGGCGGTCTGGCTGACGGCCTGCCTGCTGCTGGCCGGCTGCCAGCAGCACGCCTCCAGCGCCCCGGTGCTGCACGTCGACCGGCCGACCGCGCTGGTCGACCAGCGGCTCAGGATCACGGTGAGCGGGCTCGCGGAAGGCCTGGAGGTCACCGTCCACGCCCAGGCCACCGACCACTCGAACCAGGACTGGTCGTCCTGGGCGCGCTTCACGGCCGGCGGCGACGGCACGGTCGACCTCGCCACGGCGGCGCCCGTCGCCGGCACCTATGCCGGCGCCGACCCGATGGGCCTGCTGTGGTCGCTGCAGCCGCCGTCCGGGCGCGACCCGAGGACCACCGACTTCGACTGGTACACCAAGGAGCCCCTGCCGATCACCCTCACCGCCCGCGCCGAAGGCGGGAGGACGGCCACCCAGCAGCTCGTCCGGCTGCGGGTGGCCGCGGGCGTGCGTCGCGGGCCGCTGCGCGAGCACGGCCTGGTCGGCACGCTCTACACCACCACGCCACGGCGTCCCCGCCCCACTGTGCTGGTGCTCGGCGGCTCCGACGGTGGCGTGCCCGAGAGCACCGCCGAGCTGCTCGCCTCGCACGGCTACGCGGCCCTCGCCCTGGGCTACTTCGGCGCACCCGGCCTGCCGCGCGAGCTCAGCGGCATCCCCCTCGAGTACTTCGCCCGGGCGATCGCCTGGCTGCGCGACCAGCCGGAGGCCGGCGGCGACCAGATCCTCGTCAGGGCATCTCCCGAGGCGGCGAGCTGGCGCTGCTGCTCGCCGCGTCCTACCCGGACGCGATCAACGGCGTGATCGCGGTCGTGCCGAGCGCCACGATCAACCCGGGGCTCACCGAAGACGGCCGGACGACCCTCGAGGCGGCGTGGACCTACCACGGCCGGCCGCTGCGGATCGGGTCGATCCCGGTGGAGCGGATCGACGGCCCGGTGATGCTGGTGTCGGGCACCGACGACCAGTTGTGGCCGTCGTACGACTCCTCGAAGCTGATCGCGGCGGAGCTGCGCAACGCACGGCACCGCTTCCCGGTCCGCAACCTCTCCTACCAGGGCGGTGGCCACCTGATCGGAGCGCCGTTCTGGCCGACCAACCTCCTCGCGCGACCGGAGCTGGGCCTCTCCTTCGGCGGCAGCGCCGCCGCCAACGCGCGCGCGAGCGCCGACTCGTGGCCCAAGATGCTGGCGTTCATCGCCGAGTTCGGCGCGCCCGGCAGGCGCGACTGAGCGTCAGGTGGCGCGCTGGTCGAGGTGGCGCTCGACCCACCGGCCGAGGTCGTGGCGCTGGATGGCGGCGGCCATCAGGTCGGGGAAGGCGTCGGGCGTGCAGGCGAAGGCGGGCACGCCGAGGGCGCCGAGCGCGGCGGCGTTGTCGCGGTCGTAGGACGGCGCGCCCTCGTCGGACAGGGCGAGCAGCGCGACCACCTGCACGCCGGCCGCGGTCATGGCCGCGACCCGGCGCAGCATCTCCTCGCGGACGCCGCCTTCCATCAGGTCGCTGATCAGCACGAAGATGGTGTCGTTGGGTCGGCCGATCAGCCCCTGGCAGTAGGCGACCGCGCGGTTGATGTCGGTGCCGCCGCCGAGCTGGGTGCCGAACAGCACCTCGACCGGGTCGTCGAGCTGCTCGGTGAGGTCGACGACGGCGGTGTCGAACACCACCAGCGAGGTGCGCAGCGAGCGCATCGAGGCGAGCACCGCGCCGAAGACGCTCGAGTAGACCACCGAGGCGGCCATCGAGCCGCTCTGGTCGATGCACAGGACCACCTCGCGCTGCACCGCCTGCTGGCGCCTGGCGTAGCCGATCAGCCGCTCGGGCACGACCGTGCGCCGCTCCGGCAGGTAGTGGCGCAGGTTCGCGCGGATGGTGCGGTGCCAGTCGACGTCGGCGGGGCGCCGCGGGCGCTGCACCCTGGCGGCGCGGTTCAGCGCGCCGGTCAGCGCCGTGCGGGTCCGCTGGGCCAGCTTGCCCTCCAGCTCCTCGACCACCTTGCGGACGACGAAGCGGGCCGACTCCTTGGTCTTGGCCGGCATCACCCGGTTGAGGGACAGCAGCGTGCCGACCAGGTGCACGTCGGGCTCGACCGCCTCGAGCATCTCCGGCTCGAGCAGCAGCCGGGTGAGGTCGAGCCGCTCGATCGCGTCCTTCTGCATCACCTGGACGACGGTGGACGGGAAGAAGGCGCGGATGTCGCCGAGCCAGCGGGCCACCCTCGGCGCGGACGCGCCCAGGCCGGCGCCACGTTGGCCGTCGCCGGCGCGGTCGGCGCCGGTGTCGTACAGCGCGGCCAGCGCCGCGTCGACGCGGGCGTCGTCCCCGGCGAGCCCTACCCCGGTGCCGTCGTCGCCGCCGCCGAGCACCAGCCGCCAGCGGCGCAGCCGCTCATCGCTCATGGCCGGCCACCTCCGGTTCGGGCACGTGCGGCGCCGCGCCGGCTCCATCGGTCGGCATCGGCAGCAGGCCGAGGATCCTCGCCACCGCGTGCACGGCGGGCTCGGCGCGCGCCCGGTCGATGCCGTCGGCGTCCGGCTCGGCGACCGCCGTCGCGCCCTTGCCGAGGCGGCGGACCTGCTCGCCGATGGCGCGGCGCTCCGGGGCGGCGAAGGCCCCGAAGGTGCGCCGCAGCAGCGGCAGCACGTCCTGGAAGCTGTCGCCGGCCAGGCCGCCGACCCACCCGTCGACCAGGCGCAGCAGCGCTGGGTCGTGGACGAGCAGCAGGCCGCCGCCGGCGAGGAAGCCCTCGACCCAGGCCGCGGCGTGGGCGGGCGGCGTCCCCACCGAGGTGGCGCGGCTCATGCGGGGCGCGGCGTCGTCGGCGGCGAGCCGGCCGGCGTCGAGCAGGAGCCGGGTCAGCCGCCCGTCGACCAGGCCGTGCAGGTTCTCGCGGCCGGCGACGCCGGCGAGCGTCGACTCCCAGCGGCCGCGCAGCTCGGGGTCGGCCAGCAGGCCGATGGCGGCGTCGAACGCGTCGACGTGGCCCAGCAGCGCGCGCGCCGCGTCGTCGTCCAGCCCGGTGACCGCCGCCGGCAGGCCGGCGCTGACCCGCGCGACGATCTCGTCGACCACCGTGCCCAGCGCGCCGACGTCGGTGCCGCGCACGTCGCCGTAGCGGCAGGCGCGCGCCAGCGGCGGCAGCGCCGCCATCAGGTGGGTGACGTCGGCGTCGAGCGCGGCCCGCTCCGCCAGCGCCGCGGTCACCTCGCCAAGGGCGTCGGGGAGGTCGGCGAGCAGGCAGTGCTCGGCGAGTTCGGTGAGGTCGGCGAGGGCGCCATCCCTGGCGAGCGCGCGGGCGCGCGCGGTCGCGGCGGCCGGCACGGTGGTGCCCCAGGCGCTCGCCTCGGTCAGCGCCACGTCGAGCTCCGGGCGCCAGGCGAGCGCCCACAGCTCGTGGAAGGTGCCCTTGCCGCGGCGTCCGGGACGCGGCTGGCCCCAGCCGACGCCGAGCAGGCGCAGGCGGTGCAGCAGCCGGCTGCGAGCGAGGTCGTTCGGCTTGCGCAGGTCGAGGTCGTGCTCGCGCTCCAGGGCGGCCGGAGGCAGCCGCAGGCGGCGCTGCTCGGCGCGCAGGTCCCGCTGCAACGGCACCATCGGCGTCGCGGCCGGCACCCGGCCGAGCCGCTCCCCCACCACCAGGCGGCGCCGCACCAGCTCGACCGGCAGCTCGTCACCCTCGCACAGCACGGCCCGGGTGGCCTCGGTGATCTCCGCGAGCCCGCCGAGGGGGCGGCCGCGCAGGACGGCGAGCGCCTCGACCAGTCGCACGGCCTCGATCACGTGCGCCGAGGAGACCGGCAGGTCCTGCTCGCGCAGGACCGCGGCGGCCTGGGTGAGCCAGCGCTCGACCGGCCGGTCCGGAGCGGTGAACAGGTGGTGGTACCAGCCGGGCGAGGACACGCCGGCGCCGTAGCCGCTCCACGAGGCCAGCCGTCCGTGCGTCCACGGCACCCAGGTCGCGGCGACCTTGACCTTGGGGAGGCCGCGCAGCACGCGATCGTCGGCGGCGGCGGGCGGCAGCTCGGCGAGGGCCGGCACGTGCCAGGCGCCGCAGACGACGGCGACGCGGTCGTGGCCCTCCTTGAGCGCGGCGCGCAGGACCTTGCGCATATGGGCCTCGCGGCGGGCCTCCCGGACCGCCTCGTGCCGCGGCGGGGCCGGCGCGTGGGCGCGCAGGGTCGCCATGGCCTCGGCGATGGCCGCGAACGGCGACGGCCCGGTCGTACGGTGCTCCACGACGTCGTCCCACCAGCGCTCGGCGTCGTCGTAGCCGGCGGCGCCGGCCAGCCAGCCGAGCGGGTCGATCCGCACCTCGCCTGCTCCCGGCTGGTCGCGCCCGTCGCCGTCGCCGGGCTGCCCCGCGTCGCCGGGCTCCTCGGCGAGGCTGAGCGCGGCCGGGAGGTCGCAGAAGCGGACCGGCACGCCCGCCTCCAGCGCGTGCCGGATCGCCTGCCACTCGGGCGAGAAGACCGCGAACGGCCAGAACGCCGAGCGGGCCGGCTCGCCCGCCACGTAGGCGAGCAGGGCCACCGGCGGCTCCATGCCGGCGTCGGCGACCAGCGGCACCAGCTCGTCGGCTTCGGGCGGCCCCTCGATCAGGACCACGTCGGGCCGCAGGTCGGCGAGGGCGGCCCTGACCGCCCTGGCCGAGCCCGGCCCGTGGTGGCGGACGCCGAGCAGCGCGACAGTCACACGGAGGCCTCGCGGCAGGCGCGGTAGAAGTCCCGCCAGTCCTTGCGCTCGCGCACCACGGCCTCGAGGTACTCCTGCCAGACGACCCGGTCGGAGACGGGGTCCTGCACCACGGCGCCGACGATGCCGGCGGCGACGTCGGCCGGCCGCAGCACGCCGTCGCCGAAGTGGGCGGCCAGCGCGAGGCCGTGGGTGACCACGGAGATGACCTCGGCGGTGCTGAGGGTCGCGCTGGGCGACTTGACCTTGGTGCGTCCGTCGGCGGTGACGCCCTCGCGCAGCTCGCGGAAGACGGTGACCACCCGGCGGATCTCGTGGAGCCCGGGCGGGGACTCGGGCAGCTCGAGGCTGCGCCCGAGCTGGCCGACCCGGCGGGTGACGATGTCGACCTCCTCCTCGGCGGAGGCGGGCACCGGCAGCACCACCGTGTTGAAGCGCCGCCGCAGCGCGCTGGACAGCTCGTTCACGCCCCGGTCGCGGTCGTTGGCGGTGGCGATGACGTTGAAGCCCTTGCTCGCCTGGACCTCCTCGCCGAGCTCGGGGACGGGCAGGGTCTTCTCCGACAGGATGGTGATCAGCGCGTCCTGGACGTCGGAGGGCATGCGGGTGAGCTCCTCCACCCGGACCAGCCGGCCCTGCGCCATCGCGTGCATCACCGGGCTCGGGACGATCGCCGAACGCGACGGGCCGTCGGCGAGCAGCCGCGCGTAGTTCCAGCCGTAGCGGATCGCCTCCTCCGGCGTGCCCGCCGTGCCCTGGACCAGCAGGGTGGAGTCGCCGGAGACGGCGGCGGCGAGGTGCTCGGAGAGCCAGGTCTTGGCCGTGCCTGGCACGCCGAGCAGCAGCAGGGCGCGGTCGGTCGCGAGGGTGGCGACGGCGACCTCGACGATGCGGCGGGCACCGACGTACTTCGGGCTGACCGGCGTGCCGTCGGGCAGGGTGCCGCCGAGGACGTAGGTGGTGACGGCCCAAGGTGACAGCTTCCAGCCGGGCGGGCGGGGGCGGTCGTCGTGCTCGGCGAGGGCGGCCAGCTCGCCGGCGTGCTGCTGCTCGGCGTGGGGGCGCAGCACGCGCTCGGTCGTGACGGTCTCGGTCACAGCAGCTCCTTCAGCATCTCGTGGCGGAAGCGCAGGGTGGCGGCGAAGTGCTCGACCAGCAGGTGGTTCGGGATGGACAGCAGCTCCGAGGCCTGCGGTGCGAGCTCGGGCGGCAGGCGCAGGGCCGCGAGCCGGCACAGCTGGCCGAGCTGCCAGTCGTGCCCCTTGACCTTGCGGATCCTCGCGAGCACCACGTCGGCGAGCTCGCCGCGCCAGGGTCCGGGCAGGTCGGCGAGGAGCGCGGGCAGCTCGTGGAACGAGGCGTCGCGGATCAGGCGGACGGCGTGCGGCGAGCGCTCGCCGGGCGGGAGCACCGCGAGCAGCTCGCGGTACGGGTGCCGCGCGAGCAGGGCGCCGGCCCATTCGGGGTCGCGTTGCACCAGCGTGGCGCGAACCCATCCGGCCGTGACCACCGGCCCCCACTCGTCGAGCCTGAGGTGGAGGATCTCGGCCGGGGTGGCGCCGAGCCGCCCGATCCAGGTCGCCAGCGGCGTGCGCGCGAGGACCTGCTCCAGCCACCAGGCCCGCTCGCCGGTGCCCTTGGGCGCCCGGCGGCGCACGCCGTCCCGCTGCATCGCCCGGTCGCAGGCCGTGGGCGGCTCGGCCACCAGCCGGAGGCCGCGCAGCCGCCGCTCGAGGCGCAGGCAGGCCCCGGCGCGCTCGGCCGTGCGGCGGCCGAGCGCCGAGCCGGGCAGGCGCGCCAGCAGGTCGGCGGCCAGCTCGCGCACGGCGGCGCGGCGGTCGTCGAGGGCGGCCTCGAGGAACGGCTCGTCGGCCGCTGCCAGGCCGTCCTCCAGCACGGCGACGAATGCCGCCCGCTCGTCCGGGGTCTCCTCGTCCCACGAGGCCGCCAGCAGCTCGCGGGCGGCGGCGGGGTCGCGGGCGCGCAGCCGCGCCAGGTGGTCGCGGCGCTGCACCGGGGTGCCGAGCTCCCACACCTCCTGGTCGAGCTCGCCGTCCGGCCCGCCCTCGTCGAGCAGGTACGCCCAGTCGGGGTTGAGCCCGGCGAGCCAGTGGCCGCGGCGGCCGGCGACCACAGCGACCGCCGGTCGCAGCGCGCGCTCGCGGCGGCCGACCGCGAGCAGGTCGGGCAGCAGCTCCGTGGGCGCGCGGACGCCGTGTTCGGCGGCCGCGCCGAACCACTCCGGGAGCACCTCCGGGTACTCGCCGGCCAGCAGGCGGGCGAGCCGCCTGGTCACCGCGAGGCTCGCCGGCGGGGTGCGCTCCTCCGGCGCGGCCGGCAGCGGCTCCGCGCGGCGGGCGGCCCGGCCGGCGCGGCGCTCCACCGCCAGCAGCGCCGCGCGGTCGAGCAGCAGCGCGGCCGGGTCACCGGCGGCGACACCGACGCCGGCGACCGTGACCTCGGGCACCGGGCGGCGCTCCGTGCCCACCAGCGCCGTCGAGACCAGCTCGTCCCAGGCGGTCACAGCGCCACCACCCGCCCGCCGGCGTCCCAGGCGGTGAGCGGCAGCAACCCCCGCGACGACCACTCCCCCGCCACCGTCACCGGGTGGCCGCCGGACAGCGCCGCCAGCTTCCACGGGTCCCCCGAGGCGGGGTGCAGCGGCACGGCGCCGCCGTCCGCGTCGGCCAGCGCCCAGCCGCCGTCGCGGGCGAGACGGACGCCGGCGAGCAGCGCCGGCCACGCGTCCAGCCAGGGGTCGGCGGCGAGCGCCCTGGCGTACGCGGCGAGCAGCGCCGCGACCTCCTCGCCGCGCGGAACGCCGTCGTCGACACTCGCGTGGCGCCGCGCCACCAGCGCCCGCAGCGCCAGCGTGCCCGGGAAGAAGGCCAGCTCCGCGTCGACCGTCGTGCCGACCACCAGCGAGGCGTCGAGCGGCTGCCGTGCGGCGGCGAACGACAGCACCAGGGCGCTGCCGCCGCGGTCGCGGCCGCGCAGCCAGACCCGCCGGACGGTGAGGCGTTCCTCCTCGCTGTCGCGCTGGCCGAGGACGTCCCAGCGGTCCCTGACGGTCGGGCCGGCGAGCACCTCCTCCTGGGCGACGGTGAAGCCCACCCGCGAGCGGATCGTCTGGCGCAGCGGCTCGGGCAGCTCCGGCAGCCGCCTCGCCGCCGTCACCAGGAGCCGCAGCAGCGCGTACTCCTCCAGCAGACGGGCCGGCCAGCCCTCGCCGGAGCGCGGGACGGCGGCGAGCCGGCGCAGCACCGCGGCCGGGGCTGGCGCCTGCGCGTCGACCAGGCGCGCGGCGGCCGTCTCCCAGTGCCCGTAGCCGGCCCGGTGCGCCTCGGCCAGGCCGCCGCGGACCTGGTCCTGCAGCCAGCGGTCGAGCTCCTCGAGGCCCGCGGCGACACGGCGCTCCCGCTGCTGGAGGCGGCGCCGCTGCGCCTCAGGGTCGGCCGCCTCGGCGCCGGGAGCCCTGGCCGCGCGGCGCCGGCCGGCCCGCTCGCTGCGCTCGCGGCGTTCGTCGATCCATTCGGCGACCCAGTCGGCGGGGGCGGGCGCGGCCCACACGCCACCCTCGGACCACAGCAGCAGCAGGGCGAGCGCGTGCTTGCAGGGGAACTTCCGGCTCGGGCAGGTGCAGCGGTACGCCGGGCCGGACAGGTCGACGCAGGCGCGGTACGGCTTGGCGCCGCCGCCCTTGCACGACCCCCAGACGGCCGCGCCATCCTCGCCCTCGTGGCAGCCCGTCTCGGACCACAGCCCCGGCGCCGCGACCCGCTCGGACGTCTTGCGTGAGGCGGCATCGGGCGCCAGCGCGAGCACCTGGTCACGGCTCCACCGATCGGACATGGCCGGATCCTAACCACGGACGGGGACAAGCGTCGCACCCGCGTCGCGGGGCGCGGAGGCTGCCTCACCGGGCCCGCTACCCTGTGGGCACCCGCGCGAGGCGGGTGCTGTTGCTCCGCCGGGTGCTGCCCGACCGGGTGATGGACCGGATGTTCCTGCGCGCGGTCGGGTCGAAGCCGGGCTGACCGAGCCGGCGGGGTCGCCTTACGTCCCGCTTACCGGCGCTCGGCCATGGTGGGGACGCAGGTCCGCGGCGGAGTAAGGGGGCACGGATGTCGTTCGCCTCCCCCGTCGCCCTGCTCGCGCTCGCGGTCGTCCCGCTCACCGTCGTCGCGCTGCTGCTCGCCCAGCGGCGCCATGGGCGCTACGCGGTGCGCTTCCCGGCGCTGGACGTGCTGGCGCAGGTCGCGGGGCAGGTGCCCCGCTGGCGCCGCTACCTCCCCGCCGCGCTGTTCCTGCTCGCGGTCGCGACGCTGCTGGTCGGGGCCGCCCGGCCGATGGCGTCGGTGCCGGTCCCGCGGGAGGAGGCGACCGTGATGCTGGTGCTCGACACCTCCGGCTCGATGACCGCCACCGACGTCGAGCCGAACCGGCTGGAGGCGGCGCGCGCCGCCGCCGCCCGCTTCGTCGGCAAGCTGCCGGCGCGCTTCCGGATCGGGGTGGTGAGCTTCTCCGACGCGGCCGACACGCTGGTGCAGCCGACCACCGACCGCGTGGCGGTCGCGCAGGCGCTCGCCTCGCTGCGCGCGGACGGTGCGACCGCCATGGGCGACGGGCTCGACGTGGCGCTCGACGCGATCGAGGCGCAGGGCCGGCAGCCCGGTCAGGACGAGGCGAGCCAGCCGGCCGCGGAGCACCCGCCGGCGGTGACGCTGCTGCTGTCCGACGGCGCCAACACCACCGGCAGCGACCCGCAGGAGCAGGCCGAGCGTGCCAGGCGGCTGAACGTCCCGGTGTTCACCATCGCGCTCGGCACCCCCGGCGGGGTGCTGAGCAGCCCCGGCGGCCAGGTGCGCCCGGTCGCGCCCGACCCGGCGAGCCTCGCGCGCATCGCCGCGACCACCAACGCCCGCTCGTTCGAGGCGGCGACGAGCGAGAACCTCTCCAGGGTCTACGAGGGCCTCGGCTCGCGCATCGGGTTCCGCACCGAGCAGCGCGAGGTCACCGTCGCCTTCGCCGCCGCCGGGCTGGTGCTGCTCGCGCTGACCCTGCTGCTGCGGTCGCGCTGGGTCGCGCGGCTGCCATGAGGCCGCCCATGACCTTCGAGTGGCCCGGGCTGCTATGGCTCGCCCTGCTGGCACCGGTCGCGCTGGCCCTGCAGGCGTGGAGCGAGCGGCGCCGGCGGCGCCAGGCGGCCGCGTTCGCCAACCCGGCCCTGCTGCCGAACGTGGTGACCGCCCGCCCTGGCTGGCGCGGCTGGCTCCCGGTCGCCTGCTACCTGCTGGCGACCACCGTGCTGCTGGTCGCGCTGGCCCGCCCGGAGGCGGTCGCCCGCGTCCCGCGGGACGAGGCGACCGTCATGCTGGTGGTCGACGCGTCGGCGTCGATGCTCGCCCGCGACGTCGCCCCGAGCCGGGTGCAGGCGGCCCGCCGGGCCGTCGGGGAGCTGCTCGACCAGCTCCCGGAGCGCTTCCAGGTCGGCCTGGTCAGCTTCGCGGCCACCGCGCGGGTCGAGTCACGGCCGACGCGCGACCGGGCGGCCCTGCGGCAGGCGCTGGCCGCGTTCGAGGTGCGGCCGGGCACGGCCATGGGCGACGGCCTGCGGCTCGCGCTCGACCTCAGCCGCGGCGCCGCGCGCGGCGGCCAGGGCGAGCGGCCGCCGACCACCGTGCTGCTGCTCGGCGACGGCATCAACACCAACGGGAGCCCGCCGCTGCTCGCCGCCGAGGCGGCCAGCCGCGAACACGTGCAGGTGTTCACGGTCGCGCTCGGGACGCCGGACGGGGCGCTGGAGCGGTCCGACGGCAGCCGCGTGCCCGTCCCACCCGACGAGGCGACGCTGCGGCAGGTGGCCGAGGTGACCGGCGCGCGCTTCTTCACCGCCCCGGGCAGCGACGAGCTCGCCGGTGTCTACCGCGACCTCGGCTCCCGCATCACCTACCAGCGCGAGGAGCACGAGGTGACGGCCACGTTCCTCGTCGGCGCCGTGGCCCTGCTCCTGGCCGGCGCCGCGATGTCCCTGGTGCTATTCCGCCGCCTGCCGTAGCGGGCTCGCGGGCAGCCATGGCGCTGTCTGGTGCTCAGGGTCTCGCGGCGGTCGCGGATGCCAGGAGGAAGCGGAGACCCCCGCCGTAGCCGGCCGGGTCGACGTTGCCGACCAGGAGCCGTTGAAGGATGTAGCCGAGCATCGCGCCGAACAGCACGGGACCCAGCTGCTCCGGGTCCGTTCCCGGCGGTGCCTGGCCCGTGTCCTGGGCGGCCCGGACGAGCTGGACGAAGCGCGCGCCGATGGTCCGGCGACTACCTCGCCAACGCCGCCGTGGTGGCGCTGCTGACCCTCGCCATGGCGGCGGCCGCCGCCGGCCTCGGCACAAGCCTCGGCCCGGCCGGGGTGGCGCTCGCCGTGCTGGCCGTGTTCCTGGTCGGCAACCCGCTGTCCGGAGTGACCTCGGCGCCCGAGTTGCTGCCTCAGCGCTGGGGCGCGGTCGGCCAGCTCCTGCCACCAGGCGCCGGCGGCACCCTGCTGCGCTCGGTCGCCTTCTTCGACGGCGCCGGCGCCGCCCTCCCCGCGTGGATGCTCACCGGCTGGGCCGCCGCCGGGCTCCTGCTCGCCGCCATCCCGAGCGCGGGCCGGCTGCGCGCCCCGTCCCACACCCGCGTCCACGACCCGATCCCGCTGCGGGCACAGCGAACCGCCTGACCCGACGCCGCTGTCCACAGCCAGCGGGAACCCGCTTGCGCCACCTCCCGGAGTCCGCCACGGTGACGAGGATCCCGGGAGGTGCGCAATGGTGCTTCACCAGAAGGTCGACGATCCTACTGTGGTAGGATTGTCGATGATGAGGACGACGAAGGTATCGGTCACGATCGACAGTGACCTTCTCGAGGAGGTCAGGTCGTACGCGGGCGGCAACCTGTCGCGCTACGTGAACGCAGCCTTGCGTGAACAGGTCCGCTCCGAACGCCTGCGCACGCTCGTCGCCGAGTACGAGGCCGAGTTCGGCCCGATTCCCGCTGAGGCGCTCGCCGAGGCGAGGGCGGAGTTCGAGGCGGCTGAGGCTGCATGGGCGGCATGGCAAGACGGCTGATCCTCGACAGCGGTGCCCTGATCGGGTGGCAACGCAACGACAAGAACGTCTGGCGGTACGTAGCGGAGGCTGCGACGCACGGCGCATCCGTCGTGGTGCCGGTTGTGGTGATCGCCGAATGCATCCGAGGTGGCCGCAAGGATGCTGCGATCCACCGCCTGCTCAAGGCGGCCCGCATACCCTTCGTCGGCGAGCGCACCGCCATCCAAGCTGGTTACTTGCTCGGCGAGGCTGGCATCGACGCCGTGATCGACGCTCTCGTCGCCGCGGAGGCCATTCGCGGCGGGCCATGCCTGCTCCTGACCAGCGACCCATCCGATCTCGCAGCGCTTGTCGGCAACCGCCCCTACGTGCGCATCGTCGGCGTTTGACGGAGGCCGCAGAGCCGTGGACCGACACGGGTCGGAAGAAGGGGACGCCGAGATGCGTGACCACGAGCAGCTGGACCGGGAGATCGCCACGCACTACGCCAGCGTGCCGGAGCGGGAGCGCCTGGCGGGGCCGGGGAGCCTGGAGCGGGTCCGGACCTGGGAGCTGCTCGGGCGGTACCTGCCGGCCCCGCCGGCGGTGGTGACGGACGTCGGCGGGGGCGCCGGGGTGTACGCGCTGCCACTGGCCGCGCGTGGCTACGAGGTCCACCTGGTCGACCCGGCGGGGCTTCACGTCGAGCAGGCGCGGCACGCCTCCGGCGAGCAGCCGCCGGCGCCGCTCGCCAGCGCGACGGTCGGCGACGCGCGGCGGCTCGACCGCCCGGACGCCAGCGTCGACGCCGCGCTGCTGCTCGGCCCGCTCTACCACCTCACCGAGCGGGGCGACCGGGTCGCGGCGCTGGCGGAGGCGCGGCGCGTGCTGCGCCCCGGCGGCGTGCTCGCCGCCGCGGCCATCTCCCGCTTCGCCTCCACCTACGACGGACTGTTGCGCGGCTTCCTGGACGAGCCCGGCTTCGAGGAGATCGTGGAGCGCGACGTCCGCGAGGGTCAGCACCGCAACCCGACCGGGCAGCCGCACTGGTTCACCACCGCCTTCTTCCACCTGCCCGACGAGTTCGCCGAGGAGGTCGCCGACGCGGGCCTGCGGCCGCACGCCGTGCTCGCCGTCGAGGGGCCCGGCTGGGTGCTGCCCGACGTCGCCGAGCGGCTCACCGACCCGGCCCGCCGGCAGCGGCTGCTCGCCGCGATCCGCCGTGTCGAGGCCGAGCCGAGCCTGCTCGGCGCGAGCGCCCACCTGCTCGCGATCGCCCAACGACCCAGCTGAGCTCTGGCATCTCCGGTGCTATGGGGAAAACCCCCGCGGCGAAGACGGGTGGTAGCCGCGTTCCGCGCGCCGCGCCGAACTCCTAGCGTCGTTGGCGACGGCATACACCCGACCCGACCAGGAGCTCTCATGATCCAAGCCCGTGACCTGACCAAACGATACGGCCCGACCGTCGCCGTCGACGCGCTGACCTTCGACGTGCGCCCCGGCACGGTGACCGGGTTCCTCGGCCCGAACGGGGCCGGCAAGTCGACCACCATGCGCATGATCCTCGGCCTTGACGCGCCGGACGCCGGTGAGGCGCGGATCGGCGGGCGGCGCTACCGCGAGCTGCGCTGGCCGCTGCGCGAGGTCGGGGCGCTGCTCGAGGCGAAGGCGTTCCACCCGGGGCGCAGCGCCCGCGCCCACCTGGCCGCGCTCGCGGCCGCCAACGGCATCCCGCGATCCCGGGTGGAGGAGGTGCTCGGCGTCGTCGGCCTGGAAGGCGCCGCCCGCAGGCGGGCGGGGAAGTTCTCGCTCGGCATGGCGCAGCGGCTCGGCATCGCTGCCGCGCTCCTGGGCGACCCCGGGGTCCTCCTGCTCGACGAGCCAGTCAACGGCCTGGACCCCGAAGGGATCCGCTGGATCCGCAACCTGCTGCGGTCGCTGGCGGCGCAGGGGCGCACCGTGTTCGTCTCCAGCCACCTGATCAGCGAGATGGCGCTCACCGCCGACCACCTGGTGGTGATCGGCCAGGGACGCCTGCTGGCGGAGACGTCGGTCGCGGAGCTGTCCGCCCGGTCCGCCTCGCTGGAAGAGGCCTTCCTGGAGCTGACCTCCGGCAGCGTCGAGTTCCGGGCGGCCGCCCAGTCCGCCCACGACCCGAAGGCGAGGACGTCATGACGACCACCGCGATCTCCCGCGTGCCCCGCGGCCGCTACGGGTTCTCGCATGCGGTGCGGATGGAGTGGATCAAGCTGCACAGCCTGCGCTCCACCTGGTGGGCGCTTGCCGCCACCGCCGCCGGCGCGGTCGGTATCGCCGTCGCCGTCGGGGTCAACACCAAGGACGCGGCCGCCGACCTGACCAACAACGCGCTCGCGGGCATCTCGCTCGGCCTGCTGCTGACTGGCGTCCTCGGGGTGCTGCTGATGACCGGCGAGTACTCCTCCGGGATGATCCGGGCGACGCTGACCGCGATCCCGAACCGGCCCCTGGTGCTGGCCGCGAAGGCGGCGGTATTCGGTGCGGTGGCGCTCGCCGTCGGGGAGGTGGCTTCGTTCGTCGCCTTCCTCGCCGGAGGAGCCGCGCTGCCGGACCGGATACCGCCCCCCACGCTCGGCCAGCCTGGCGTGCTGCGGGCGGTGGTGCTGAGCGGGGCGGGCTACTGCCTGATCGGGCTGATCGGCCTCGGCCTCGGCGCCCTCATCCGCCACACCCCGGCGGCCATCGCCGTGCTCGTCGGCGGCGTGTACGTCCTGGCGCAGATGGTCGCCGCGCTCGCCCCCGCGATCATGCCGTACCTCCCCGTGGCGATCGTCGCGAACTCGCTGGGCGTGGTGCAGCCGGTAGCCATCAACGGCCAGGTTCATTTCCTGTCGCCCTGGGCCGGGCTCGGCATGCTGTGCCTCTACGCCGCCTTGACGCTCGGCGCCGGCGCGTGGCTGCTGGCGAGGCGGGACGCCTGAGCAGGACAATGAGGTCATGGCCACCATCGGCCCGATGAGCGCGACGAGCGCGACCGGCCCGCCGCCCGACAGCCGGGCGGGCGGCGGGCCGGTCGCGCTCGCCCGCGGGCTGGTCCTGGAGCCGTTCACGCGCCGGGCCCATTTCGAGCTCCTGTTCTGCCTCGTCGGGATCCCGTTCGGGTTGGCCACCTTCGCCCTGGCGCCGCTCGCGCCGATCGTGGTCATCTCGATCCCCGTCCTGCCCCGCATCGCCCGGCTGCTCGGCGAGGTCCACCGCGGCCTGGCGGCGCGACTGCTGGACGACCGGGTCCCGCCGCCACCGCCGCAGCGCCCCGGCCGAGGCCAGCTCGGCTGGCTGTGGGCCGGGCTCCGCGACGGTCCAGGCTGGCGGGCCGCGGCCTACCAGGTGCTGAAACTCCCCGCCGCGTTCCTCGAGGGCTACGGGGCCTTCCTCTGGCTCGGCGGGCTGGCCAACCTGACCTACCCGTTCTGGTGGGGGCTGTTCCGCAACCACCCCGCGGGCGTGCGCCTGAGCCCGGTGCTGGTCGCCACCCCGTTTCCCGGCCGCGCGCTCCACGTCGGCACCTTTCCCGGCACCTTCGCCGCCTTCGCGGTCGGCCTGGTGATGGTGCTTGCCGCCCCTTGGGTGACCAGGTGGGTCACCTCGGTCGACCGCTGGCTCGTCCGCGGGCTGCTCGGCCCTGGCAGGCTCACCCAGCGGGTCCGCGACCTGGAGCAGACCCGGGCGCTGGCGGTGGACGACGCCGCCGCGCGCCTGCGGCGGGTCGAGCGCGACCTGCACGACGGCGCGCAGATCCGGCTGGCCACGCTCGCGATGAACCTCGGCATGGCCAAGGAGAAGCTCGGCGCCGACGGCGACCCGCTCGACGTCGCGCGGGCTCGCGAGCTGATCGACGCCGCCCACAGGGGCGCCAAGGACGCCCTGGTCGAGCTGCGCGACCTGGCCAGGGGCATCCACCCGCCGGTGCTCGACAGCGGCCTGGGCGACGCGCTGGCCACCCTCGCCGCCACCAGTGCCATCCCGGTCGAGCTGAGCAGCGACATCCCGGAACGGCCCACACCGGCGATCGAGACGATCGCCTACTTCTGCGCTGCGGAGCTGCTGGCCAACGCGGCCAAGCACAGCTACGCGAACCAGATCAGGGTCCAGGTGGCCGGACGGGAAGGGTCGCTCCTGCTCGGCGTCAGCGACGACGGCGTCGGCGGCGCCGACCCGGCGGGCGGCAGCGGCCTGTCGGGGCTGGCGCAGCGGGTGCGCACCGTCGACGGCCGCCTGGAGATCGCCAGCCCGCCCGGCGGCCCGACGCGCATCACCGTCGAGCTGCCGCTACGCACGTGAGAGCGCCGAAGGCATGCGCGTCGTGATCGCCGAGGACGCCGCCCTCTTCCGGGAGGGCCTCGTCCGGCTGCTCGAGGACCGCGGCCACGAGGTGTGCGCCGCCGTCGCCGACGGCGACGGGCTCCTCGCCGCCACGGCCGAGCACCGCCCCGACGTCGCGGTGGTGGACATCCGCATGCCGCCGACGCACACCGACGAGGGCCTGCGCGCCGCCCTGGAGCTGCGCCGCGAGCATCCAGGGACCGGCGTGCTGGTGTTCTCCCAGTACATCGAGACCAGGTACGCGGCCCGGCTGCTGGCGGGCAACGCCTCGGGCGTCGGCTACCTGCTCAAGGACCGGGTCGCCGACGTGGCCGAGTTCGCCGACGCGCTGGCTCGGGTCGCGGCCGGCGGCACCGCGCTCGACCCCGAGGTCGTCGGCCAGCTCCTCGGCGCCGGCCGGCACGCGCAGGGGCTGGCCGGGCTCACCCCGCGCGAGCGCGAGGTGCTCTCGCTGATGGCCGAGGGCAGGTCCAACGCCGGCATCGCGGCCAGCCTGGTGATCTCCGCCGGCGCGGTCGAGAAGCACGTGGCCAGCATCTTCGGCAAGCTCGGCCTGCCACCGGCCGAGGGCGACAACCGCCGCGTGCTCGCGGTCCTGCGCTACCTCGGGTCCTGAGCCTACGGGCACACACCTCGCACCTAGGCGACCGAGATCGGGGCAAGTCGAGGATCTGGGACGACGGCTGAGCCGACGCAAATCGGTTGCCCTCGGCGGTGACCATCTGCTGCACTCTGGACGACAGCCGACCGGGCCGAGCCAAGGAGAAGAGCGTGAGGCAGGCGTTCATGTCCACCCGCAAGGGACTTGCCACCTATCTCGAGGACATGACGCTCGATGCGCACGCTCAACCTGGGGATCCTGGCGCATGTCGACGCCGGTAAGACGACCCTGACCGAGCGGCTGCTCTACGCCGCCGGCGTCATCGACGAGATCGGCAGCGTCGACGACGGCAGCACCCAGACCGACTCCTTGGCGCTGGAACGGCAGCGCGGCATCACCATCAAGTCCGCCGTGGTGTCCTTCGTCGTCGACGACGTCACCGTCAACCTGATCGACACGCCCGGCCACCCCGACTTCATCGCCGAGGTGGAACGGGTGCTGAACGTGCTCGACGGCGCCGTGCTGGTGATCTCGGCCGTGGAAGGGGTGCAGCCACAGACCCGCGTGCTGATGCGGACGCTGCAGCGGCTGCACATCCCCACCCTCATCTTCGTGAACAAGATCGACCGCGGCGGCGCGCACGACGAGCGCGTGCTGCAAGGCATCTCCGAGCGGCTGGCCCCGGCGATCATCCCGATGGGATCGGCCAGCGGGCTGGGCACCCGCGCCGCCAGCTACACGCCGTTCGGCGCCGCCGACACCGGGTTCACCGCCAGGCTGGTCGACCTGCTCGCCGACCACGACGACGCGATCCTGGCCGCCTACGTCGACGGCGAGACGACGGTCTCCTACCGCCGGCGCCGCGGCGAGCTTGCGGCGCAGACCGGGCGGGCGCTGGTGCACCCGGTGTTCTTCGGCTCGGCGATCACGGGCGCGGGCGTGGACGCCCTGATCGCCGGCATCTCCGAGCTGCTGCCCGCGGCCGAAGGCGACGCCGACGGCCCCGTCTCGGGCTCGGTCTTCAAGGTCGAGCGCGGTCCGGCCGGGGAGAAGGTCGCGTACGTCCGCATGTTCTCCGGCACCGTCCGGACGCGGGACCGGCTGCGCTTCCGCCGGGACCACGAGGCGAAGGTCACCGCGGTCAGCGTCTTCGACCGCGGCTCGGCCGTCGAGCGCCCGGCGGTCGCCGCGGGGCAGATCGGCAAGCTCTGGGGTCTCGGCGACATCCAGATCGGCGACGCGATCGGCGACTCGCCGGCGGCCTCGGAGCGGCACCACTTCGCCCCGCCGACCCTGGAGACGGTGGTCGTCCCCTGCCGCCCGGCCGACAAGGGGGTGCTCCACGTCGCGCTCGCCCAACTCGCCGAGCAGGACCCGCTGATCAACCTGCGGCAGGACGACATCCGGCAGGAGGTGTCGGTCTCGCTCTACGGCGAGGTGCAGAAGGAGGTCGTCCAGGCGACGCTGGCGAACGACTTCGGCGTGGGCGTCACCTTCCGGGAGTCGACCACGATCTGCATCGAGCGGCCGGCCGGCACCGGTGCGGCCTTCGAGATCATCGGCAAGGACCCCAACCCGTTCCTCGCGACCGTCGGGCTGCGCACCGAGCCGGCTGCGATCGACACCGGCGTGGAGTTCCGGCTGGAGGTCGAGCTCGGGTCGATGCCGTTCGCGTTCTTCAAGGCGGTCGAGGAGACCGTGAGGGAGACGCTGCTCCAGGGGATCTACGGATGGCAGGTCACCGACTGCACGGTCACGATGACGCACTCCGGCTACTGGCCGCGGCAGAGCCACTCCCACGCCGTGTTCGACAAGAGCATGTCGAGCACCGCCGGGGACTTCCGCAACCTGACGCCGCTGGTGCTGATGAGCGCGCTGGCGCAGGCCGGCAGCAGGGTGTACGAGCCGATGCACCGCTTCCAGCTCGAGCTCCCGGCGGACACGCTGGGACGGACGCTGCCCGTGCTGGCACGGCTGCGCGCCGTCCCGCAGACGACCGCGGCGCGGGGTCCTTCGTACCTGCTGGAGGGTGAGATCCCGGCGGCCCGGGTGTACGAGCTGCAGCAACAGCTGCCGGCGCTGACCCGCGGCGAGGGCGTGATGGAGTGCGCGTTCGACCACTACCAGCCGGTCCGCGGCACGATCCCGACCCGGCCGCGGACGGACCACAACCCGCTCGACCGCAAGGAGTACCTGCTGCACGTCCTGCGGCGGGTCTAGCCTGCCGCGGCCCGCCGCGACGCCTGCTCGCGGGTCAGGCGCCAGACCAGCTCGACGCCGGCCTCGCCGGGGGCGGACGCCGGCTGCGTCTGGGCGCGCCGCTCCAGGAGGTCGAACCCGAGGCGGCGCGGGATGCCGCTGCTGGAGGTGTTGACCACGTCGTGCACGATCACCACCTGGTCGACGCCGGGCAGCGCGAACGCCTGCTCGACCAGGGCAGCGGAGGCGTCGGTGGCGAGGCCCCTGCCGGTGTACGCCGGGTGCAGCCAGTACCCGATCTCCATCTCACCCGAGCCAGCACCCACCCGGCGCATCATCCCGCAGCTCCCGGCGACCGCGCCGTCGCTGAAGACCGCGTAGTGGTAGGCCACGCCGTTGTCCCAGTCGTGCTCGCACAGGGCCATGAAGCGCGCCGCCTCGGCGCGGTCGTACCCGTGCGCCCACGGCATCCAGGGGCGCAGGTGGTCGAGGCAGTCGCTGACCACGCGGTAGACCGTGTCGGTGTCGGCGGCACGCCAGCGGCGCAGGCGTGCCTGGCCGTGGCTGAGGACCTCCGGTGGTCGCTGCATCCCCCCGAGGGTGCCGGCGCGGCGCCGGGAGGGCAAGTGCATTCGCTCACCCCTGCTGGCGGGGCGAGACCAGGCCGGACTCGTAGGCGAGCACGATCGCCTGCGAGCGGTCGCGCAGGCCGAGCTTGGCGAGCACCCGGCTGACGTGCGTCTTGACGGTCTCCTCGCTGACCACCAGGCGCTCGGCGATTTCGGCGTTGGAGAACGCCTCGGCGAGCAGGCGCAGCACCTCGGTCTCCCGGGCGGTCAGCGAGGCCAGCAGCTCCGGCCGGTCGGGCCGCCGCGGGCGCAGCCGCGCGAACTCGGCGATGAGGCGGCGGGTGACCGCCGGCGCCAGCAGCGCCTCCCCCGCCGCGACCAGGCGCACCGCCTCGAACAGGCGCTCGGCCGTCACGTCCTTGAGCAGGAAGCCGCTGGCGCCGGCGGCGAGCGCGTCGTAGACGTACTCGTCGAGGTCGAAGGTGGTCAGCACCAGCACCCGGGGCCCGCCGTCGCCGTCCGCGGCGAGCTGCCTGGTCGCCTCGATGCCGTCGGTCCCCGGCATGCGCACGTCCATGAGCACCAGGTCGGGGCGCTGCTCGCGGCAGACCCTCAGCGCCTCGGCGCCGTCGGACGCGGTGCCGACGACGTCGATGTCCGGCTGCGTGGCGAGCAGCGCGGCGAACCCGTCGCGGACGACCTCCTGGTCGTCGGCGACCACCACGCGCACGGTCACGGCGCCGCGCTCCCGGTCCCGCGCGGAGCCACCGCCTCCCCACCCGAGCCTCCCGGAACCTCGGGCGCGCCGCCCGCCGGCAGGTCGGCCTCGACCACGAAGCCGCCGCCGGCGGCGGCGCCCGCGCGCAGGCTCCCGCCGGCCATGGCGGCGCGCTCGCGCATGCCGAGCAGGCCGTGCCCGTCTCCGCCGCCGCCCGCGCCCGGACCCGGCCCGTCGTCGCGCACGCGCAGGTGCAGAGCGTCGGGCGCGTAGCACAGCTCGACGTCGACCGCGGCGCCGGGCGCGTGCCTGCGGGCGTTGGTCAGCGCCTCCTGCACGATGCGGTAGGCGGCCAGGTCCACGCCCGGCGGCAGCGGCACGGCCTGGCCGCGCAGGGTCAGGCGGCAGCGCGTGCCGGCGGCGCGGGCGCTGTCGAGCAGGTCGTCGAGCCGGTCGAGCCCGGGCTGCGGGGCGCGCTCGGCGTCGCCGCCTGCGTCCGCCCGCAGCACGGCGAGCAGGCGGCGCATCTCGCCCAGCGCGTCGCGGGCGGTGGCGCCGATGGCCTCGAGGCGGCGCCTGCCCTCCTCGGGCATGCCCGCGGTGGCCAGCCGGGCGGTCTCCGCCTGGACCGCGATCATGGAGACGTGGTGGGCGACCACGTCGTGCAGCTCGCGGGCGATGCGGGCGCGCTCCTGGACGGCCGCCTGCTCGCGCAGGGCGTCGGCCATGGCCCGCCTGGAGGCGTCGCGCTCCGCGAGCGCCTGGCCGCGCTGGCGGCTGGCGTCGCCGAGCGCAAGGGCGGCACCGGCGATCACCAGCAGCAGCGCCCCGGACAGGGCGGCGCCCTGCCCGGACGTGCCGAGCGCGACCAGCAGGAACGGCACGGCGACCAGCAGCAACACGCCCCGGTGGTAGCGCGCCGCGACCAGGTACAGCACCACCACCTGGCCGAGGAGCCCGGCGACGGTCCACGCCACCGTGCTGGAGACGGTCGCGACGGTGGCCGCGGTCACCACCACCGCCGCCAGCGGCAAGCGCCGGCGCCGCAGCGCCAGCGGCACGGTGGCGAGCAGGTTCAGCAGCAGGGCGGTGGAGCCGTCCGAGGTGAGCGGCAGCCCGGTGCGCAGCAGCGTCTCGACGGTGGCGGCGAGCCCGAGCCCGAGGGCGGAGGCCAGCGGCCAGTCCGGCCGCGCCACGGCGCGGCGCGGCAGCGGCGGCACGCGGGCGACCGAGGCGGACACACGCTCGGCGACGGTCCCTCGCTCCGCTGGCATGGCTGCTCCTGTCCGCGCCGCCGTGGGCGCGCCTGGTGGCCGGCTCACGGTGCCATTGTGGCTCCGGCGGGGCGTCCGGCGCGTCACCTCTGGTCGGGGACGTCCGCCGTCCCCCGCGCGGGGGGCGGAGCGCCGGGATGTCACCGCCGCGCGCCTGCTCGAAGATGGCTCCCCCGCGCGACGCGCCGGACGCCCCGCGAGCCGTACCGTCCGAGCCATGGACGCAACCATCCAGGCGCGAGGCCTCACCAAGCGGTTCGGCCGCACCGTCGCGGTCGACGACCTCTCGTTCACCGTCCCGCCGGGCCGGGTGACCGGGTTCGTCGGCCCCAACGGGGCCGGCAAGTCGACCACCATGCGCCTGATCCTCGGGCTGGACGCCGCGGACGCCGGCAGCGCCCTGGTCGGCGGCAGGCCGTACACCAAGCTCCGCAGCCCGCTGCGCGAGGTGGGGGCGCTGCTCGACGCGACCGCGCTGCAACCGGGTCGGCGAGCCTGCGACCACCTGCTGTGGCTGGCGCAGGCCGGCGGCCTGCCACGCCGCCGGGTGCACGAGGTGCTCGAGACCGTCGGGCTCGCCGCCGTGGCCCGCCGCCGCACGGGCGGCTTCTCGCTCGGCATGCGGCAGCGGCTCGGCATCGCCGCCGCGCTGCTCGGCGACCCGCCGGTGCTGCTGTTCGACGAGCCGGTAAACGGCCTCGACCCGGAGGGCATCCGCTGGTTCAGGGGCTTCGCCAGGGAGCTGGCCGCGCAGGGCCGGGCGGTGTTCGTCTCCAGCCACCTGATGAGCGAGCTGGAGGACACCGCCGACCACCTCGTGGTCATCGGCCGTGGCCGGCTGGTCGCCGACACCGGCGTCGGCGAGCTGCTCGCCGCCGCCTCGGGCAACCGCGTGGTGGTCCGCACCCCGCAGCGGTCCGAGACGATGACCGTGCTGGCCGGCGCGGGCGGGACGGTCACGGAGAGCGGCCAGGACGCGCTGACGGTCAGCGGCCTGCCCGCCGCGCGCATCGCCGACCTGGCGGCCGAGCGCGGGCTGCGCCTCTACGAGCTGTCCCCCTACCGGGCCTCCCTGGAGGAGGCGTTCATGGAGCTGACCAGGAATGCGGTCGAGTATCGCGCGACTGCCCCGCAGGCAGGGCTACGGCGGACGCGACGGGCGGACGGCTCGACCGGTCGGCATGGTTCCGGCGGGGGCGGGGAGGTCTGAGGCATGGCCGTACGGGTGCTGCTCGCGGAGTGGACCAAGCTGCGCACGGTGCGCTCCACCGTCTGGGCGCTGCTCGCGGTGCTCGGGCTCACCGT
>Ga0307278_10000051_pt1 | contig 56029 bp, 56 predicted proteins | sample ER_DNA_117_FD_194482 | JGI IMG/M metagenome (GOLD analysis project Ga0307278, IMG submission 194482) | Bulk soil microbial communities from the East River watershed near Crested Butte, Colorado, United States - ER_DNA_117 | ecosystem: Environmental > Terrestrial > Soil > Floodplain | place... | reverse complement strand
CCCTGCTGTCCTGGGACCAGCGCGTGATGATGCCCCCGGGCGGCGCCGCGGCCCGCGCAGAAGCGACGGCGACCGTCAGCCGTCTCGCCCAGGAGCGATTCGTCACGGACGAGATCGGGCGCCTGCTTGAAGACCTTCGCGACCTCGAGGAGAGCTCGGACTACGACTCCTTCGAGGCGAGTCTGATCCGGGTCACGCGGCGCGACTACGAGAAGGCCACGCGCGTCCCGCCGGAGCTCGTAGGGGAGATGAGTCGGACCTCGACGCTCGCTCTCTCGGCCTGGGGGCCCGCAAGGGAAGAGTCGAACTTCGCGGCTCTTCGACCGCACATCGAGAAAAATCTGGAGCTGCGCCACCGCTACGTCGAGTGCTTCGATCCCCCTGACGAGACGTATGACGTCCTCCTCGACAACTTCGAGCCGAACATGAAGACGGCGGAGGTGCGTGAGATCTTCGACGAGCTCAAGGAAGAGCTCGTGCCGCTGATCCAGGAGATCGGCGACGCCGGCGAGATTGACGACTCCTTCCTGCACGGGGAGTTCGACCAGGACGCACAGCGAGTCTTCAGCTTCGACGTGCTGCGGCGCTTCGGCTACTCGGACGACGAGTGGCGGCTCGACCAGACCCTGCATCCGTTCATGACGACTCCGGGCCACCGTGACATCCGCCTCACCACGAACTTCCGTGCCGACGATCTCAGCTCGCTTTTCGCCACCATGCACGAGTTCGGTCACGGGGTGTACGAGTGGGGAGTCGACGAGTCACTCGCGAGAACACCGCTTCACTCGGGAGTGTCGCTCGGCCTGCACGAGTCTCAGAGCAGGACCTGGGAAAATCTCGTCGGGCGTAGCCGCTCGTTCTGGCGGTACTTCTATCCGCGGCTGCAGGAGACCTTCCAGGCGCAGTTGGGCTCGGTGGACGAAGAGGCGTTCTACCGGGGCGTGAACAGGGTGCAGCCGTCCCTCATCCGCATCGACGCGGACGAGGTGACCTACAACCTGCACATCATCCTCCGCTTCGAGCTCGAGCAGGACCTAATCGAAGGCCGCGTCGCGGTCGCGGATCTGCCGGCGGCCTGGAACGCGAAGATGCACGAGTACCTCGGGGTCGAGGTTCCCGACGACGCGCGCGGCGTGCTCCAGGACATGCACTGGGCGGCAGGCGGGTTCGGCTACTTCCCGACCTACGCGCTCGGGAACGTGATCTCGGTGCAGATCTGGGAGCGGGCGAAGGAAGACCTCGGCGACCTCGACGAGCGCTTCGAGCAGGGTGAATTCGGCGAGCTGCGCGAATGGCTGCGGGAGCACCTCTACCGGCTGGGGCGCAAGTTCACGCCGCAGGAGACGATCCAGCGCGTCACCGGAGGACCGATCGACGCGAAACCGTACGTGCGGTACCTCCGCGAGAAGCTCGCCCCGCAGGCCGTTTGACGGTCGGGACCGTATCGCCGCAGCTCGAACGGCTGAAGGCCGTGCTGGCAGAGGTCGCGGATCTCTCTCACGCGCAACAGATCCTCGAATGGGACGCACGCGTGTCGATGCCTCGCGCGGGTGCCGAGGCTCGTGCAGACGTGGCGTCGACAGTGACGCAACTCGCGCACGGGCGCTTCGTCTCGGACGACGTGGGGAAGCTGTTGGCCGACCTGGACGCCGGCGGCCACGATCCGGACTCGGTCGAGGGAGCGCTGATCCGGATCACCCGGCGCGAGTGGGAGCGAGCGAGCAGGATCCCGTCCGAGCTCGTCGGCGAGATGGTCCAGGCGAGCGGCGTCGGTGTAGCCGCGTGGGACGATGCGAAAGGCGCGTCGGACTTCGAGTCCTTCAGGCCTCATCTCGAGCGTCAACTCGAGCTCAAGCGCCGCTATATCGCATGCTTTCCCAAGACTGACGATCCCTATGACGTTCTCCTCGACGAGTACGAAGAGGGCCTCACGACCGCACAGGTCGAGGAGATCTTCGCGCGGCTCAAAGGCGAGCTCGTGCAGCTCGTCGACCGCCATCGCGGCGACTCGGTCGAGGACGTCCAAGGTCCGTTTCCCGTCGAACGGCAGCATGAGGCAGGGCAACTGGTGCTGGCGGCGTTCGGCTACGACCCCGAATCCTGGCGGCTCGACGAGACGCCGCATCCGTTCGCGGCCAAGCCGGGCGCCGGGGACATCCGCCTGACGACTCACACGGACGAGAGAGATCTCACGTCACTCTTTTCGACGATGCACGAGTTCGGGCACGGCGTCTACGAGTTCGACATCGACCCGTCGTTCGCACGGACGCCGCTCGGCCGGGGGACGTCCAGCGCGATCCATGAATCGCAGAGCAGGACCTGGGAGAACCTCGTCGGACGAAGCCCGGGCTTCTGGCAGTGGTTCTATCCGCAGCTGCGAGGCCTGTTCCCCGACGCGCTCGGCGGTGTCGACGAGGTCTCGTTCGTCCGCTCGGTCAGTGCGGTGCGGCCCGGACTCATTCGCGGCGATGCCGACGAGGTGACCTACGGGCTCCACATCATCATGCGGTTCGAGCTCGAACGGGAGCTGCTCGCCGGAACCGTTGCGGCGGGTGATTTGCCGGAGGTCTGGAACGCCCGTATGAAGGAATCCCTCGGCGTCGACGTTACGGACGACGCGCACGGCGTGCTCCAGGACATGCACTGGTCGACCGGGCTGTTCGGGTACTTCCCGACCTATCAGCTCGGCAACGTCATCTCGGTGCAGATCTGGGAGGCCGCGCGCGCGGCGCTCGGCGAGCTCGAGGAGCAGTTTTCCCGCGGTGAATTCGGGCCGCTGCGCGAGTGGTTGAGCGAGCAGATCTACCACCACGGCAGCCGGTACCCACCGCCCGACCTGCTGCGTCGCGTGACCGGATCCGGCATCGATCCCGAGCCGTACCTGAAGTACCTGCACGCGAAGTTCGCGTGAGGGTCTGCGTCATCGGTGCAGGAGCCATTGGCAGCCTCTTCGCTGCGCATCTCGCAAAGGTTGTGGACGTGCTCGTGCTCACGCGTCGCAAGGAACACGCGCAGGAGCTGAACGACCGAGGGCTCCAGGTCAGCGGCCGGCACGACTTCACCGCGCGAGTGACAGCGGCGGCCGACCCTGACGAACTGCCCGAGTTCGATGTGGGGATCATCGCGACGAAGGCAAATGGCGTCGAAGACGCCGCGGCGTCGCTGGCGGGCCGCTTCCCTGCCGCGACGATCATGACGGTCCAGAACGGTCTCGGTGCGGAGGAGATCGTCCATCGCCACGGCGCGTGGCCACTGATCTCGGCGGTGACGTTCATGAGCGGTACCAAGCATTCCGACACGCACGTGGAATACATCCTCGATACGCCGACGTGGCTCGGGCCGTACGGGGCAACGCCGTTCGATGGCGTGGAGGAGCTCGCTCGGCTCCTGGTCGAGTCGGGGCTCGAGGCGGAGGCTCTGCCCGACTTGCGTCCCGCCCAGTGGTCGAAGCTGATCTTCAATGCGACCGTCAACGGTGTCGCCGCCCTGACCGGGCTGCCGCACGATGCGCACTTCGCCGCCGAGGGCGCCGAGTCCGATCTCGGCCACCTCGTCCACGCGCTCGTGGACGAGGGCAAACGTGTCGCCGTAGCAGAGGGTGTGGTGCTGCACGACGATCCGTGGGAGATGAACGTCCTTGCGACCAAGCGCGGGAGCGCGCACTATCCGTCGATGCTCGAGGACGTCGAGGCGCGGCGACCGACGGAGGTCGAGCTGATCAACGGCGCGCTCGTCCGGGAGGCGGGGCGTCATGGGGTGGACGCTCCTCTGCAGAACGCGGTCTACCGACTCGTCGCGGCCAGAGAGGCGTCCTACTCATGAGGGTCTGCGTCGTCGGCTGTGGGGCGGTCGGCTCGCTCTTCGCCGCGAACCTCGCTCAGCTCGACGACGTCGAGGTCTGGGCCTACGACCTCTCGAGAGAGCACGTCGACGCGATCAATCGCGATGGACTGCGGCTCAGCGGGGCGGGCGAGGTGCTCGGCCGACTGACGGCCACCTCCGATCCCGCCGCGCTCCCGGCATGCGACTTCGGCATCTTGGCGACGAAGGCGATGCATACCGCGGCTGCGATCGAAGCGACGGCTGCCGCGTTCGTGGGCGGGTGTGTCGCCACCGTCCAGAACGGCCTGGGGAACGAGGAAGCGATTGCAAGACACGCCGAGCGGGTGATTCGGGGCACGACCTTTCCTGCCGGCAGGCTGGTCGAGCCGGGCCACGTCCAGTGGGACGTCAAGGGCGACACGACGCTCGGGCCCTTCGAGCCCCGCCCGGCTCCGTTCGAGGAGGTCGAGCGACTCGCCGACGCTTGTACGCGAGCCGGGATGCCGACGACGGCCGTGCGCGACGCGCGCGGTCCACAGTGGCGGAAGGTGATCTTCAACGCGGCGACGAATCCGGTCGGCGCGCTCACGCGGCTGACGCACGGGCGCGTGTGCGAGGACCCTGAGCTTCGGCGGCTCGTCACCGGCTTGGTGGACGAGGGCAAGGCGGTCGCCGCGGCGCAGGGGATCGAGCTCGACGCCGACCCGGAGGACCTGATCGACCACGCGGCGAGACCGGAGGTCGCCTACGACCACAAGGCGTCGATGCTCCAGGACGTCGAGGCGCACCATCCGACGGAGATCGACTACTTGAACGGCGGCATAGTGCGTTTCGGCAGGGAGCAGGGCGTCGCGACACCGTTGAACCGTGCGATCTGGTCGCTCGTGAAAGGGTTGGAGCAGTCATGGTGAGCCGAGACGAGATCGACCGCCGCTACGACCTCGTCCGCGCAGCGATGGCGGACCAGCACCTGGACGCGTTGCTGGTCTGCGGCTCCGAATACACCGGCTTCGAGGGCGCGGTCACGTACATGTCCGGCTTCGTGATCGTCCATCGCTACGCGTACGTCTTGCTGCCGCGCGAGGGCGACCCGACGATCATCTTTCCGGCCGAAGCGCGCTACGTCGGGGAGCACGGGACTTCGTGGATCGAGGATCAGGTCTTCGCCGAGCGGCCCGGCAACTACATCGGCGAGCGCCTGGCCGCGCAGCGGGTGGGCGTGTACGGCCTCGACTATGTGATGGCCGTTCGGGACTTCGAGGCCACGCACCTCCGCGTCGACTTCGTGCCGTTCGACGTCGAGTTCGACCTGGCACGCGCGGTCAAGAGCGCAGCGGAGATCGAATCCGTGCGCGACTCGGTTCGCATCAACACGGAGGGCTTCTGGGCGTTCCTGGAGGCGTACCGGCCCGGCAGGTCGGCGGCGGAGGTGCTCGCTCCCGCCGAGCGGCTCTTCGTGGAGGAGGGCTGTGGCCGGCTGACCATGAACATGGTGCTCGTCGGCGCGGAGTTTGCGCTCGCTCGCAAGGACATCCTCGTCGGTGACTTCTGCGTCCCGTCGCTCGAGATTGCCGGTCCGGGCGGCCATTGGGTCGAGGTGTCGCGCGCGATCGGCGAACCGAACGCCGAGGTCAGCCGGATGCTGGAGGCCTACGAGGAATACTTCGAGGCGGCAAGGTCGGCTCTCCGTCCCGGGACAACGGCTCACGACGTGCACCGCGCGGTCTCGCAGGGCTTCACCGACCGCGGCTATCAACTGGGTCACGTGACGGGGCACTCGATCGGCATGACGATGATCGAGCATCCGAAGATCGGCGAGGGAATCGAGACCGAGCTTCGAGAGAACATGGTCTTCTCGATGCATCCGCATGTCATCGCGGACAACGGTGTGGACTGTCTCTATATGCAGGACACGTGGCTCGTCACCGCGGACGGCGGCGAGCCCCTCGCGGGACTGCCGATGCGGATCTTTCGGTCGGGCGAAGCCCGGAGCTAACGGGCCGCGGGCGGCTCGGCGAAGAGAAAGACGAGGCTAGTGCTGGCCGCAGCGACAGATTGTCTCGCCGAGCTCCGAGCGCTCGAGCTTGAGCCCGCAGCGTGCGCAGAGTGGCGGAGCGATCTGTGCCCGCACGAGGAGCGCCCGCATCAGGCTGGCCCAGAGAGCCAGGTAAGGAAGGAGAAGCTGGCCGCTCATGACCTTCGTTATCGGCGGAGAGGCCGCCCGGGTTTAGTGGACGATCACGAGCTCAGTCATGCGGGCCGGGTGGAGTGAGCAGAAGAGGCGGTACGTCCCGGGGCGGGTGAAGCGGTGCGTGAAGGTGCCACTCCGCATGCTCGGAGACGCGAACCCGGCAGGGCCGCTTGCGAGGGTGACGTCGTGGTCGACGCCGCCGCGGAAGTGCCAGCTGAAGCTCGCGCCGCGCCGCAGCGAGACGCGCTGCGCCCCGAAGGCGTAGTCGCCGACCCAGGTGCTGCGGATGTTGCGGCGGAGCGGTCCCGTGGGATTCTTGAGGAGCTCAACCTTGACGCGTTCGGCGGTGGAAGGCGCGGGCACGGGCGAGGTGTACGCAGCGCAGGACGTAGAGGGGCCGGGCGCGAGGTAGAGGATCATGATCCCCATCACGCGCACGTGAGGGCGCGAGTTGTCGTACGTCGCAGTGAGCCGCAAGGTGTCACCCGCCCGCACGGGCCTGCCCACAGGATCGGCGAAGCCCGTCATGTGGAGCGGTCCCGGCTCGTGCAGAACGGGCCGCGGGAAGACGAGTCCCCACGTCGGATACGAAGTGAACAGCGACCCGCAGCTCGTGTCACTGACATCGAGCGAAACACCGCCGCCGTGCAGGTGGCCTCCGGCGGCGACGAAACGGCCGCTTTCCGGCAGCTGGAAATCGGCGGTGCGGGAGACCGTCGCGCCGGGCTTGCCGGTCCCCGCCACGCTGAAGACGGGATCGGCACGGCAGTTCTTGACGTCGAGCCAGACGGGCTTGACGGCGGTAAGTGGCTCGCCCGTGACGTAGCGGACGATGTAACGGATCTGCACCACCATCGTGTGCGGATGATGGTTCATCAGCATGTACAGAAGTCCCCAGGTGTCCGACCCGCGGTTGGGATAGCCGTAGCCCTCCGGCAGCGACAGGGCGAAGTGCTCCTCGCCCTCGGCATAGAACCGCTGGGCCCGGAGGCTCGAGGCGTTGCCCGAGTAGTCCTCGATGCCCGAGCACGTGTAGTCCGGCTCGCCCACCTTCGCGAAGACCACGTGATGGAGCATCACGTCCTGCATAGGGACCGGATTCCCGAGGACGTCGACGACCTCGGCGGTCATGCCGACGACGTATCCGTCGACCTGCGGTGAGGGGGCAAGGCGCACGCCTCGCGCCACCTCGAAGGCGGTCACGGTAATCGGTGACGTCTCCAGCACGAGGGTTTCGGTGGCGGCCGCCGCACGGCCGGGGAGGACGAGCGCAGCCAAAGTCGCCAGGAAAACCAGGCGCAGGGCAAAGCGCATCTGAGTGAATCTACCACCGGTACGCGACGGGTAGAATGGCCGCGTGGGCTGGTTGATGATCGCCCTGCTACTCGGCACCGTTGCGGCCGTCATCGGCGCGGAATGGCCACGGCTTTCCGGCCGATTCGGAAACGAGGCGCGGCTTCGCCGTGAGCGCGCGCACCGTAAGAGCCAGCTCAAGCTGCTCCGGACGGAGACCGAGGAGTTCGCCGCAAGCGTCGAGCGCGACCTCAACGAGCTGCCGACGATCGAAGAGACCGACCGGAAGCGCTAGGGCCGAACGAAAGTCGTCCGGAGTGTCCGGGTGTTCGGCAGGATGCGGGCGACGTTCTCCATGTTCTTTGTCTCCTGATAGTCGGAGACTGTGAAGGTCAATGCGTGCCGCCCGCGTGCAATGTCCCCCAGGGGCACGCGCGCGCGGCCGGATGCGTACGAGGCCGACACGACGTTGCCGTCGATGTGGACCTGAAGCGACAGTGGATCGACCCCTGAGCCGCGGTCGCTGACGGCCAGCTCGAGGTACTGGTTGCGAACGCCGAGCACTCGCACAGAAGGGGGCTGGACGTCGCCTTGCCAGAACCGGAAGCGAAACGCGCCGGAGCGGGCGCCGCGCGGCGTGTCGAAGACCACGTCGTACGCACCGGGAGCGGGGAGGACGACGCCGACGACGAGCCTGTGACGCCCGTAGCTGTCGCGGTACGGATTCTGGTCGAACGGCAAACCCGTATAGCCCGCGAGCCGGTTCTCGTCGCCGGCGCGAACGACGCGCGGCTCGACTCCGACGCCGCGGTTGCGGGCGATCACCGCTACGCCGAAATTCGCGATCCGACCAGGAATGTGGACGCGATACACGACTTCGCGTCCGGTGAGTCGGATCGGGAAGGAAGCGTGGCCGGGCGCGACCTCGGGATACCGATACGACGACACGCGGGCGGCGCCGCGCCTCGTGTCCCCCGCGTACTCGCCGGGGCGCACGAGCGCGATGCGTCGATCGAGCCGAAGCCTCGGCCGCTCGACTCGGAACCAGAAGGGGACCCTGCGCCGGTTGCCTTCGCGCGAGAGGATCACGAACCCGGTCGACTCACCTTCGGGGGCGTTCCGGGGAACGACTACACGCACGGGAAGGAGACCGGGCACGGTCACCTGAGCCGGAACCGAGAGCAGCGCACCCGGAACGCTGGTGGCGACGTTCCAGACTCCAGTGCCTCCGCCTGCGTCCGCGAGGCTTAGTGTGCGCCGCGCAATCGCACGCGGCTTGAGCAACCCGAACGACAGGTTGGCCGGGCTCGAGAACACGAGCGGCTGATCGGCTCGGACGAGATCGATCCGGCCGCCGCCCTCACGCAAGGGGTTGACCTCGGCCGAGCCGCCGTTGTGAACGGGGTCACCGGTGAGCACGAGCGCTGACTTGATCTGCGCGGGCGTCCAGGTCGGGTGACGCTGGCCCAGCACGGCCGCCGCACCGGCAACGTGTGGCGCGGACATGCTGGTCCCGCTGAGCTCGACGAAGCCACCGCCGGGTGCGGCCGAGAGCACGCTGTCGCCCGGTGCGGTGACGTCCGGCTTGAGCAGGAGCGAGTACGGCGTGGGCCCGGCAGACGAAAAGTCCTCAACGTTGTCTATGGTCGAACTGCCGTGGCCGCCGCTCGACGCAGCGACGGAGATCGCCTTCGCAGCGTTCGCCGGTGAGGTGATCGACCCGAAGCCGAATTCACCGAAATCGTTGCCGGCCGCGATCGCCGAGACGACGCCCGCGTCGGCGGCAGCGTTCAACGCCCTCGCGACCACGTCGCGAGTCGGCTCGATCTCCGTCTCGCCGATTGAGAAATTGATGACGTCCATACCGTCGCGCACCGCCATCTCGATCGCGGCGGCGAGCTCAGGTGAGTTGCCGTTGGCACCGAACTCGCTCGGGATGCTGAGGGCCTTGTAGTTGCCGAGGTAGGCGCGCGGGGCAATCCCGGAGAGCCGGAACCCGCTCCGGGTGAGCGTGTTGTTGTTTCCCGCCGCTATACCGGCAACGTGGATGCCGTGGTCGGAGAGATCGGGGTCGAATGGGAGCTTTGCGTTCGAGTAGGCCGGCGCTGCAGGAGCGAACGCTCGGGCGACGATCACCTTGGGCGTCGTGTACGCGGTCTGACCCTTCGGAAAGCCGGGCGGATAGGTATAGCCGGCCGGGGCGAAGAACGGGTGCGTTTGGTCGATGCCGTCGTCGACGATCGCGATCTTCATCCCCTCTCCCGCGGTCGCAAGCGTCGGGCCCCAGACGGTCGGCGCGCCGATCAGCTGCGGCGTCCGGTCGAGCAGCGTGTGATAGCGGACGCTCGGCCAGACCTTTGCGCCCGCCATCCTCGAGAGCGTGGTGAGCTGTGAGCGCGGGACGACGACGGCGAAGCCGTTGAGGACGACGCCAAAGCGCCAGCGGACCCTGGCTGCGGGAATCCTCGTGCGGATTCGGGCCTGAAGGAGACGCTGCGCGTTGTCGAGCCGCAGCAGGTAGTCGCGGCTCGCCGGCGCACGCAACAGCAGGCGATTCGGTCGCGCGAAAGAGGAGAAGGCGAGCGTCCCCTGCCGCGCGAACACCTCGGCGAGCGGCGGCGCCTTCAGCGTCACGAGCACCTCGACGTTCCCGGCATGAGCAGCCGGAGCCAGCGAGAGCGCGAGCAGTCTGCAGATCAGGAGACCCCGTCTCAGGCGGGAAATCGTATGGCTAATAGCCGAAGCGAGTCGCAGCCGAATCGAGTCGGCCTTCTTGCCGAATCGAGTCGGCCTTCGGCCATGACTCGATTCGGGACCTCCAGGAGATTGGTCGTTAGCTGCGGCGGGCAAAGCCGGCCTCCGCGGTGGCTGTAAAGCGAATCGGGAGCGTGGCTAGACTGTGCGTCCGCGCGGATGTGGCGGAATTGGTAGACGCGCACGGTTCAGGTCCGTGTGGGGGCAACCCCGTGGAGGTTCAAGTCCTCTCATCCGCATAGCCGAAATCTGGCCTGCGACTGCCCGATTGGGGGATGGGAGCTTTAGGGCTGTCTCGGGCGTCGATGGCTACGGACGAGCCGAAGGGCCGCTCGCTGCGGTGCGTCGAGCTCCCGGTCCGGCTCTAGATCGACCCAGAACGTGGTCCCCATCGCGGGATCGCTCAACTCGATCTGGGCAGGCTTCACGCTCGCCGGCGTGAAGCCGACGACAACATAGGTCCGCCCGTCATAGGTGACGGAGTCTCCGATCAGCATTTCTGCAGTTCGCCTCCCCCCGAGACGTCTCCCTCAGCTTGGTCGGAGACGAGCCGGCGTCAACCGGGCAAAGGTATGGACTTTCTCTCGCGGTTTGTACGGTTGCGGAACGACCGCGAGTTGAGGCGCGAGGGGCCGCGCCCTTCTGGAGCTTTTTCTTATTCGTCAGTAACATCCGAGCCTCGATGCTGCGTCGGGGACTCGGGGTAGCGGCCATCCTGCTCGTCTTCGCCGCGCCTGCGCGGGCCGGGACGCTGGGACTGGCCGAGGTGCGCTCCGCCGACGGGACGTTGCTCGGAAAGGCCGGGGCGGGGGCGTACTCCTACCCGGCGGACGGGTCCATTCTCAGGATCGGATCGTCCAGGGCGACGGCGGCACGCGTCGAGCTCCGGAACGTCTCGATGTTCAACGGGCGGATCACCGTTCGCAGACTGGTCGTGCCGTCCCGCGGCCTCCAGGGAGCCAGGATCGACGGTCTCGTCGTCGACGGAACCGGCTATGTCGTCGGCCCGAACGCCATCATTCCACTCGACGGCGGGAGCTACATCGTGGCGCTGCAGGAGGCAGTCTCGCCCGGGAGGACCGGCTCAGGCCTCGTCGCCTTGCGAGCGTTCGTCTCAGATCCCTCACTCGGCCTGGCACCCGGCACGCAGCTGCTGGTCGGGCTCGCCCGTGCTGCTCATCCGGACTCTTCGACCAGTCGCGCCGCAGCGGTGCTGGGGCTCCCACAGCTTCCGGCGGCCCAGGCGTCCATGTCCGGTGTGCCCACGTTCCTCGCGTCCGACATCATCTTGCCGCCGACCAACACGCTCGGCGGCCAAGCGGTTGCGCTCGCCTATCGCTACCTCGGCATACCGTACGTCTGGGGCGGCGAGTCGCCGTTCGGCTTCGACTGCTCCGGGTTGACGATGTACGTCTACGGGCAACTGGGGATCAAGCTCGGGCACTACACCGGCTTCCAGTACTACGCCGGATTACGTGTCCCGCGCGACCGGCTGCAGCCTGGTGACCTCCTCTTCTTCCATGCCAACTCTGCCGGCGTTCCGCAACACGAGGGGATGTACGTTGGAAACGGATCCTTCATCCATGCTCCGCAGACGGGTGACGTCGTGAAGATCTCGAGCCTGTTCGAGCCCCGGTACGCGCTTTCCTACGTCGGCGCGGTCCGGCCCTATGCTGCCGGCAGCTCGCCTTCGTCGCTCTCGACCTGGACCTCGTTGTCCGGGTAGAGCACGCCACGCCCCAGACCCGGAGCTGTGAACCTTACGGCAGCGAGTCGAGCACTTCCGATGCGTGCCCCGCCGGCTTGATCCCCATCATCGCGCGTGCGACGTTGCCCTCGGGATCGATGACGAACGTCGAGCGGTTGATGCCCATGTACTTCTTGCCGGCAAAGTTCTTCTCTCCCCAGACGCCGTACTTCTCCGCGACCAGGTGATCCGGGTCGGCAAGGAGGGTGAAGGGGAGCTCATGCTTCGTTTTGAACTTTTCGTGCGAGGCGACATCGTCCGGGCTGACGCCGAGCACTTCCGCGTTGCGTTCGCGGAACACGTCGTAGGCATCGCGGAACTCGCAGGCCTCGGTCGTGCACCCGGGTGTGTCGTCCTTGGGGTAGAAGTACAGAACGACCGCTCGGCCACGAAGGTCCGAGAGCTTGACCGTCTCGCCGGCGTCGCTCCGGAGCTCGAAGTCGGGGGCGGGTTTGCCTTCTTCGATCACGGTAGGTCCTCTCTGTAGGGTGCGCTCGCGATGCTAACGGTGCACCACGCGCTGGCATTCCTTGTGATCGGTGTTTGTCTGCTCGCGACGGTGCTCGCGCTCGTGGCATATCGAAGGCGGGCGGGCGCAGGTGCACTGGTGTCGCACGTGCTCGCGCTGGCTCAGACGCTGGTCGTGGCGCAAGTGGCAGTCGGCCTGCTGCTCCTGGCCGGCCACCACCGCGCGGACAAGGGCGTTCATTACATGTACGGAACCCTCGCGGTGCTCGCCGTGGCCTGGCCGTGGCTCTACGCCCCGCCGGATCCGCGGCGCCGGCTGGCGTGGTTCGCCGGAGCTACCCTGTTGGCAGCCGTGCTTGCTGTGCGGGCCTACATGACCGCCTAGGACCAATGCCTAAGTTCCTCTCAGACCGGCCGACGCTCCGAGGCTTCCTCATCATCGTGCTGATCGCGCTCGTGGTCGTCGCGCTCAACCAGTACACCGCCCTGCTTGCAATCGCGATGCTGCTGCGGATCGCGTTCTTTCTCGCCGTCGCCTTCTTCGTCTACCTGATGTGGCGCGAGCGGCGCGGCGAGATCGAGAGCTGGTCGACGCGCGAGCGCGTCGTCTTCTACGGCTCGGCACTCCTGATCGTGGCAGCGATCGGCCTGTATTTCTGGCACGGCTTGCCGGGGTACGAGCAGCTCGGCTTCCTGGGCATTCTCGCCGGCGCCGGCTACGCGATGTTTCGCGTCTGGCGCGGCCGGCACTCCTATTCGTAATGCGGAACGCTTGAGGGGACCGCTCACCCGACCGATTCGAGTCCGGTGACCCTTGGACGCCTCCTCCGGCCGCTGCCGCATCTGGATCGGCACCCGGCCCAGCATGCTCTGCTCGTCGGGATCGGCGCGGCGCTTGCCCTCGGCGCCGCCGTCGGCATCTCCTGGGCCGCGGGATTCCAGAGTGTCCTGCACGAGCTCCGTCATTTCGACCCGATCTGGCTGCCGGTCGCTTTCGGGATGGAGCTCGCCGCGTACGTCGGGTACGTCGTCGCGTATCGCGAGGTGGCGCGCGTGGAGGGCGGTCCCCGGCTCGGGCTCGGACGCGCGGGGGCGATCGTCGCCGCCGGATTCGGCGCGTTCGTCATTCGCGGAGGTTTCGTCGTGGACAGGCAGGCGCTCGAGGCAGCCGGTCTGGATCCGCGCGAGGCGCGGGCGCGCGTCCTCGGCCTCGGCGCGCTGGAATACGCGATTCTGGCGCCCGCTGCGGCCCTTGCCGCAGTCATTCTCCTGGCGCGCGGGTCGACCCACCCGAGCCTCGGATTCACGCTGCCGTGGGTCATTGCCGTGCCGCTCGGGTTCGCGGCCGCCTTCGCGGCACTGACACGTCGTCACCGCGTTGGGGCGGAAGGTCGCTTGCGCTCCGTGTTGCGTCAGGCGCTAGACGCCGTCCAGATGCTCAAGAGCCTCGCTGCGCAGGGAGCCGAGTACGGCGGCGCCTTCGTCGGCACGACCCTCTACTGGGTCGGCGACGTTGGCTGCCTCTGGGCGAGCCTGCGAGCGTTCCACGAATCGCCGGATCTAGCGGCGCTCGTGATCGGCTACGCCACGGGCTACGCGCTCACCCGGCGAACACTGCCGCTCGGCGGGGCCGGCACGGTGGAGGCGCTCGTGTCCTTCGCGCTGGCGTGGACGGGCATTCCTCTCGCCAAAGCGATCCTCGCGGTCTGCACCTACAGGATCTTCAACCTCTGGTTGCCCCTGTTGCCCGCCGCCATCGGCCTCCGCCATCTGAAGCGCTGGCGCGATCTCGCCGAGGCCGGCTAGCTTCGAGCTAGGCCCGAACGCGCGCGGATTTTCCGTCGAGCGCGTCCAGCGCGGCGCGGATCTCGACATGCTGGCCAACGAAGATCGGCGTGTCGCGCTCGGTGTAACGCGACGCCACGCTTTCCCGCAGCGTGAGCATGAGGTGCATGAAGTCGGACGGCTCGTCGCATTCGAACGCCGTCATGAACTCCTGGTCGTCGATCCCGAACGAGTACGTGGTGTGGTTATGGATCGTCTCGAACTCGGCGCCGACGCGCATGTGCTCCTCCATCGCAGCCTGGCGCTCGTCCGGCGGCAGCGCGTACCACGGCCTCACCTTCACGAATGGGTAGACGACGAGGTACGGCGAGCCTTTGGGGACGACCTTTCGCGCCCGCCTCGCCTTCGTGTACTCGGACGCCTTGGTGGTCGCGAGATAGGAGTAGGGCGTCTCGAGCCAGCCGGCGAGCGGCGTGCCGTTCAGCGCAGCGCCGAGCTCCCCGAGATCCCCGTAGCGTTGCGTGATCTTCCAGAGGAAGAAATCGGAGTCGGGCCTGACTCCCGTGAGCGTGTAGGCCAGTAGCGAGTCCATCCGCCCGGCCCAGTCCTCCACCACCTCCGCGAAGGCGTCCTTCCCCGCGGCGCGCTCCTCGATCGGCAGGCGCCGCCAGGCCGGATCGATCCGGAAGAAGCTGTAGACGACGTACTGGCCTTCCACCGGAGAAATGCTAGCCCGAGGCGTCCACGAGGACCCAGCCGCCGACGAGAGCCGAGCCCTTCTCCGCCGCCGCGAACTCGGCGGCCGTGGCGACTCCCCAGCCCTCCTTGGGTCCCGGAGGCGGCGGCCCGCCGCACTCCACGGCCCCCGAACGGATCTCGGCCATCGTCTGCTTCACGAACGCGCGCGACGACTTCGGTGTCCCGTCGGCGTAGTAGACGCCTGACTGCCACCGGTTGTAGTCGGTCTCGTCCGTGACGTGGAAGATCAGAAAGCCGCGCACCGTCGGCTGACAGGCGGCCATCTCGAGGGCCTCCCGGTAGTAGGCCGCCTGCACGCCCTCGCTCGCGGGCTTGGTGGTCGCAGGCTCCTTCCCGCTGTAGAAGCGTCGCTTGCCGTCCGGGATCTGGGAGTCCACGCCGTACTCGTCGTAGACGATCGGCAGGCTCGAGCCGAGCTGCGCCGTGCCGTCGAACGCGCTCCCGAGGAGGGCGACGAGCTTGTCGTAGTCGGCCAGGCCAAGGGACGTCCCGGTCGTATGCTCGAAGGTCGGCGGCGTGCTCGAGTTCTCACCGTACGGGTGGAAGGAGAAGCCGTCCATGATCGGCCGGGTCCGCTTGAGGGCGCGGTACGCGGTTCCCATGTCCGTGATGAACGCGGTCGGCGAATGGGTGTCGCGGGCGGTGCCGGGCCGGTCGATCCCTCGTGGAGACACCGAGCCGCCGATGATGAACACGCCCTTGTCCGCCGCCTTCATGGCGTCGTAGGTGCGCGCGAGCAGCTGCACGTAAGCGGTCGCGGCGGCATCCTCGCCGTTCGGGCCGAACTGGGGGAGCCAATAGCGGTTCAAGTTCGGCTCGTTCCCCACGATGTATTCGCGGATGCTCGGAACGCGCCTGACCATGTCGGCCGCGAAACGGGCGAACTGGGTGCGCGACGTGGCGGTCAGAGGCGTCGCCCGGCTCCCGACGTTCATGACCGTGGCCACGACGCGAATGCCCAGGAAGTCTCCTGCGGCTGCGATCGACTGGAGCGCCTGAAGCTGACCGGCCGGAACCGCGCTCTGACCGGGCTCCCAGACCGCCGTGATCCGGATCGTGTCGAAACCGGCCGCCTTGGCGAGCTCCATCTTCGCCATCGCCACCGCCGGATCTGCGTTCCGGCCCTCGTCCTCGGCCGCGCCCATGTACATCCCCTCACTGCCCCAAGCGTGGGTCGGCGCGGCCAGGGCCGCAAAGGCACAGAGCAGGGCGATGAGGGATCGGGGCTTCAGCAAGGGGAAAAAACCGGTTGCGGTCGGACGCTGCCGGGTCGGGGCCAGTGTAGGAATGGCGCCGGAAGGCGTCAACCCGGAGCCGCCAGGAGCGAAGATCCCTCGTCCGGGGGACGGGGACACCGTGAGTCCCAACGATATTGCCAAGAGTCAGGATTGTGTTGCCAAGGCTCTCGCCGCAGGGGGCCTCCGGGAAGCTCGCCACCTTCCTTCACCAATCCTTTCTCAGGCGGCCCGGTCTCTCCACCCGGGCCGCTTTTTCATTTGCCGGTGCGGGCCGCGGGCTTGCCCATTTGTGCCGGGGCTAGGCTGGACGTCGTGGCGTCGCGGCTCGAAAACCAGCTGAAAGGACTCCCGGCGAAGCCGGGCGTCTATCTCTTTCGGGACAGGGCCGGAGAGGTTCTCTACGTGGGCAAGGCCAAGTCCTTACGGCCTCGCGTCCGCTCGTACTTTCAGCAGAGCCACGACACGCGCACCGCTATCCAGCAGCTGCCCGAGCGCGTCGAGGACATCGAGGTGATCGTCACGCAGAACGAGGTCGAGGCGCTCCACCTCGAGCAGAACCTCGTGAAACGGCACCGGCCGCCCTTCAACGTTCGGCTCCGTGACGACAAGTCGTTCCCGTACATCGCCGTCACGGTGGCGGACGAATACCCCCGGGTCATGTTCACGCGCGAGCGCCATCGCCGCGGCGTCGTCTACTTCGGTCCGTACGCGAACGCGAAGAAGGTCCGGGAGACCCTGGACGTGCTGAACCGCGTCTTTCCGTACCGGCCCTGCGAAGGCCCGAAGCCGGGACGCCACTCGGGGATTCCTTGCCTCGACTACCACATCGAGCGGTGCCTGGCGCCGTGCGTCGGCTACGTGTCGAATGAGGATTACCGCGCCATCATCGACCAGGTGATCGAGTTCCTGTCCGGAGACACCGAGCCAATCCAGCGTCAGCTGGAACGAAAGATGCAGGAGGCTGCCGCAGACGAGCGTTTCGAGGAAGCCGCGCGCTATCGCAACCGCCTCCGGAGCGTCCAGCATCTCGCCGAGCGGCAGGCGGCGGATCTCCGCTCCGTCGGAACGATCGACGTGATCGGGCTCGCGATTGAGGCCGACCGGGCCGTGGTGCAGGTCTTCCCGCTCCGGGACGGGAAGATGATCGACCGCTACTCGTTCCACCTCGAGAACGTCGGCGGGCAGGACCTCGGAACCGTGCTCGAGTCGTTCTTCCTGGAGTACTACGGCTCCGCGCCGAGCGTCCCACCGCAGATCGTCGTCCCGCGGGAGTCCGGGGACACATCGGCGCTCGCCGAGTTCCTCTCAGAACGGCGTGGGGCCCGCGTCGAGGTGCGCGCAGCCGAACGCGGCGAGAAGCGGCGGCTGCAGGAGCTTGCCACCGAAAACGCCCGTCACGCACTCGCGGCGGAGGCTGAGCAGACCGAGTTGAAGCGGCTGCGGCGGGTGGAGGCGCTCGAGGAGCTGCGCGAGGTGCTCAACCTCGAGGCGTTGCCGATCCGGATCGAATGTTTCGACATCTCGACGGTAATGGGACAGGACAACGTCGGCTCGATGGTCGTCTTCCAGGACGGCGTGGCCAAGAAGGCGCACTACCGGAAGTTCGGAATCAAGGGCCAGGTCGGGATGGACGACTTCGCGGCGATCGCGGAGGTCGTTTCGAGGAGATTCTCGCGGCTCGCCGATGTCACCTCCGAGGAGTACGACCAGTCGTTCGCAGCCACTCCGAATCTCGTCGTCATCGACGGCGGGAAGGGGCAGCTCTCGGCCGCGCTGGCAGCAATGCAGGCGTTCGATCTCCCGCGCGTCGCGGTCGTCGCGTTGGCCAAGCGGGTCGAGGAGGTCTTCGTTCCCGGCAGCCCAGATCCCATCGTGCTCGCCGCGCACTCGCCGGGGCTCCAGTTGTTGCAGCGGGTCCGCGACGAGGCTCACCGCTTCGCGGTCGGCTTCCACCGGCAGCGGCGAGACGCGCGCTCCTTCGCTTCGATCTTCGACGAGCTGGAGGGCGTCGGACCGGCGCGCAGGCGGGCGCTGCTCCAGCACTTCGGCTCCGCTGAGCGCTTCCTGGCGGCGTCCCAGGAGGAGCTCGAAGGCGTCCCGGGCGTGCCGGCGAAGACGGCTCGTTCGATCTACGCGCAGCTGCACAAAGCCGGCCGCGCCTAAAGCCCCCAGTCCCTCGATGGGGGGCACTCTCGCAAGCGATCCTCATGGAGCGGCAGCGGGCCGATACGTGAAGAGCCGCAACATGGAAGGCCGCATCCTCACTCCCCCTCGCGCGCCGCAGCGCGCGACTTCGGGCCTAGGCACCCGCCTACGCCAGCTTCGCGTTGCCGCGGGGCTGACGCAAACCGAGTTGGCGGGCGAGCGCTTCTCGAAGGAGTACATGAGCCAGATCGAGCGGGGGAAGACGCGCCCGACGAAAGAGACACTTTCCTGGATCGGCGAGCGGCTCGGGGTCGACGTCTCCTATCTCGAGACCGGTCAGTCCTGGGACGAGTACGCCGAGGTCGAGGCCGCGATTACGCGTGCCGAGGCCGCCGTCGAGGGACAGCAGTACGACGAAGCGCTGGAAGTACTCGCCGGCCTGGAGTTCTCGCCGGAGGCTCGTGAGCTCGAGTTCCGCGCCTTGCTCGCGGAAGCCTGGGCGCGAATGGCAGGTGCAGAGCTTCGCCCGGCCCTCGAGCTCCTCGTTCGCGCACGCGAACTAGCCGAGCAGGTGGGGTTCTCGGATGTCGAGCGCGCCGAGGTGCTGTACCGGATGGGTGTCTGCCGCTACAAGCTCACGTCGATCAACACTGCGCAGACGCTGCTCAGCGAAGCGCTCGACCTCGCCGACCGCTCAGGTGATCCCTGTGACCGGCTGCGCTCTCACATTCTGGAGTGGCGTTCCCGTTGCTCGCGCCGTCAGCGCGATTTCGAGGCGGCGCGGGAGGACATCGAGCGCGCGCTCGAGCTCGCCGAGCGACTCGATGACACCCTCACTGTCGCGCACATCACGTTCCAGGCGTCGATCGTGGCCGAACGCGACGGTCACTGGCTTCGTGCGCGCACCCTCGCCGAGCGAGCAAAGGAGCTGTACGAGGAGCACGGCGACCGGCAGAACCTCGGCCGCATGCTCAACAACCTCGGCGGCCTGAACTACCTCCTCGGCAAGTCGGACGACGCGATCTCGTACCTCAAGCGCGCGTTCTCGGTTGCGCTCGAAATCGGCAGCGATGCCGACGCGGCCCAGGCGGTCTCTTCGCTCGCGCAGGTCCACCTCGGTGCAGGCGACTGGAGCCTGGCCGAAGAGCAATCCCGGCATGCCCTCGAGCTGCTCGCTGGGCGCCCTGACTTCCTGGACGAGATCGGCAATGCTCAGATCGTTCTCGGTCGGTCCCTGTTGGAACAACAGCGGCTCGACGAAGCCGAGCAGGCCTTCGCCGAGGCCGAGCTCAGCCTGTCACAGCTTTCCTCCGCAAGCCATCGTGCGGTCGCCTGGACTGCCCAGGGCGATCTTGCATCACGGCGCGGCGATGACAGTGCCGCCGCGGCGCTCTACCGGCGTGCGGCAGAAGCCTTGCAGGACGTGCGGTTCTAATGCAACGAGAGGAGGTGATCAGGATGCTGCGGAAGATGTTCTCCTTGGGAGCTCTTGTCGTGGTCGCCGTGACGTTCGGCGTCGGCAACGCATGGGCACAGCCCAAGAATCCCCATTCGCCGGCTGTGACCAACAGCAACGGAGGCTGGAACTCAGAAGGTTTCTCAGACGGTCGCTTTCAGTAGCGGCCGTCTGAGCACTTCGTCTACGCCGGCTCCGCGCCGGCTCGATCGGCGTCGGCCTGCCGACGGATCCGCAAGGTTCCGGTCATCAGCAAGATCGCGGCAAAACCGACAACGGCGTTGACGATGATCAGCGTCACGCGCATGCCGACGCTGAAACTGAGCGCCAGGCTCTTGGACGTGACGCTGCGAAAGATGTAGAGGAGCAGTGCCTGCTCCGTGCCGATTCCGGCCGGACTGACCGGGAAGATCGTCGCCAGGCTCTGGCTGACCTGCACCAAGAGCGCGTTGCGGAGCGTGGCCGGTATCCCGAAGGCGCGTAGGAAGAAGAAGACGGTCGCAAGGCGCAGCGACCAGTCGACGACCTGCCAAAGGACGACGCGCCGCAGATAGTAGGAGCGGTCTCGAAACGCGGCGAAGCCCTGCGCGACCTTCGCCTGGAACTCGTCGACGCGCTCGGCGACCCAGGCGACGAGCGCCGTTCCGAAGATGAGCAGGAGCCCAACAAGAATGAGTCCGGCCAGGGGATGGCGGAAAGCCCAACCGTAGTCGAGCGCAGGGAGGCTCGGGCTACGGAGCGCGTCGAGGCCGGGCAGCACGTGCTGCGTGACGGCCCACACGATGAAGCAGCTCGCGACGAGCATGTCGAAGAGGGTCTGCAGCAACGAGGTCGAGACGAGCGTCGTGTAGGTCGAGCCGTCGATGCGCCGCTTCGCGAGGAAGAGCCGCACGACGTCGCCCCCACGAGCGGGAATGACCGCATTCACTCCGGTGCCTGCGACGTACGCGCCGAACATCTGGCGCCAGCGCACGGGCCGGTCGGGGTACGCGGCGTGGACGATGTTCCGCCAAGCCCGCGAGACCGCAAGGAGCTTGCAGAGGTGGCAGAGGATCCCGATCGCGAGCCACTTCCACTCGACCGCAGCAAGGTGGTGGAAGAAGACTCCGATCGCGTGGAGAACGGAGTGGATCACGGACGCAGTGTGGCCGACGCTCCGCTAGAAGTCGCCTCCGCCGCCACCTCCACCGCCTCCGAAATCACCGCCGCCGAAGCTCATCCCGCCGCCGAAGTCGCCCTTGTCGCCCCCTGCATCGTTCCAATTGCCGAAGCCGCCTGCGGTTCCGGCACCGCCCCAGCTGCCGTAGCCCCAGCCGCCCCACGCGCCGCCCAGCAGCTCGCCGACGAAGAGGCCGGACAGGAATCCCGTTCCGCCGAACGGCATGAAGTAGCCGCCCGCCCACGGCCCGAAGTAGGGCGGAGCGCTCCAGTAGGGGACCTTCCGGCCGCCGGTCAGCACCTCGCGTGAGGCGGGCTGCGCACCGGCTTCCACGGCCAGTGCGTCTGCCTCGCAGGCCGGGACCTTTCTGGGTGTTCCGCCGGGAGGCGCCCAGTCGACGTCGCGCGTCGACGGGCCGTGCCGAGGATCGAAGAAGCACGGTGGGCGCCGCTCGGGCGGCGCGTGCCCGTCCAGGAGCGCCTGCGCCGCGCTCATGTGCCAGCGGCCCTCCTCGAGCGCCGTCGCCACTGCTTCGAGCTGGCGCGGCTGCGTCGCCCGGTCGTACGAGCCGCTCGCCTTGTCATACGAGCCGAGCGCCTGCGTGTACTCCTGTTTCGCCTGCGGATTCGACTCCACGGGCTGCTCGAGTCTCTGGACGTCGTCGGCGAGGGAGACGAGGTCGTCGTGAGCCGCGGCCTTGACCTCGGCGAGCTCGGCCTGGGAGCGGCGCCGCCTGCGAACTGCCTGGAAGAGCAGAAACGCGACGACTGCGGCGATCAGCAGGGCGATGACCACACCGCCGGCGCCGCTCGGCTGGCCGCCGCCCCCGCCGGCGCCACCGCGTCGTTCGGCTGCGACACGGTCGATGAAGTCGAGGAGCGTTGCGGTCACGCCCGCGCCGCGATGGGCGGCGAGCGCCTCGGTCGCCAGGCGGCCGGCAACGCCCTTGGGCAAGACGCCGTCGCTTCCGGCGCGGAAGTGCGTTCCGATCACGGCGGCGTAGGTGCCCTTGAGGTGAAGGCCGGTATGGATCCCCTGGAGGACGCCGTCCGGACTGCCGCCGGCTTCCAGCTCGGCCGCGTTCGGAAGGATCGCGATGTAGACGGGCCCGGCGCCGGCGCCGTCGATTTTCGTCCGCAACCGGTCCTGGTCGGCGGCCGAGGGCGCAAGCTCTGCCGCCGGGTCGACGTACACGGGATCGGAGTGCAAGGCGGCGACCGCGCGGTCGATGATCGGCCCTGCCTCGGCGGCGGGCACGACAAGGAGGGCCGCGGCGAAGGCGGACGCGATCAACAGCAACGGTTTCACAGAGCTAGCCGGGCTCGCGGCCGTCTTCGGGCGCCATAAACGGGTAGCGGTAGTCAGTCGGGGGCACGAACGTCTCCTTGATCGTGCGAGGGCTCACCCAACGGATCAGGTTCCACATCGAGCCCGCCTTGTCGTTCGTGCCGGAAGCGCGCGCGCCGCCGAACGGCTGCTGGCCGACGACAGCGCCGGTCGGCTTGTCGTTGACGTAGAAATTCCCGGCCGCGTACCGAAGCTTCTCGCCCGCGAGATCGACGGCATCACGCTCGCGAGCGAAGACCGCGCCCGTCAGTCCGTACGGCGCGCCCTTATCGATCAGGTCGAGCGTCTCGCCGTACTTCCCTTCGGGATAGACGTAGGTCGTGACGACGGGCCCGAAAAGCTCCTCCCGCATGGTGCGGAAGTTCGGGTCGGTGGTCTCGAGCACCGTCGGCTCGACGAAGTAGCCCTCCGAATCGTCATAGCCGCCACCGACGAGGACATCGACCTTGTCAGCTGCCTTTGCCTCCTCGATCGCTTCCCGCTGCGTCTTGAACGAGCCGGCATCGATCACCGCCCCCATGAAGTTCTCGAAATCGGAGACGTCGCCCATCTTGATCGAGCGCACCTCCTCGACGACCCGCTCCCGGATTTCCGGCCAGAGGTTGGACGGAGCGAAGATGCGCGAGGCTGCGGAGCACTTCTGGCCCTGGTACTCGAAGCTGCCGCGGACGATTGCGGTGGCGACAGCCGCGGCGTCGGCGGAGGGGTGCGCGACGATGAAGTCCTTGCCGCCCGTCTCGCCGACGATTCGCGGATAGTTCCGGTAGTTCGTGATGTTGTTCCCGATCGTCTTCCACATCGATTGGAAGACAGGTGTCGAGCCGGTGAAGTGGACGCCGGCCAGGTCGGGGCTCGCGAGGGCCGGGTCGCCGATCTCCGCACCCGACCCGTAGACGAGGTTGATCACTCCGGGCGGGAGGCCTGCGGCCTCGAAAAGCTTCATCAGGAAGTGCGCCGAGTAGGCGGCGGTTGACGCGGGCTTCCATACCACCGTGTTCCCCATCAGGGCCGCGCTGCCGGGAAGGTTCCCGCCGATCGCCGTGAAGTTGAACGGCGTGACCGCAAACACGAATCCTTCGAGCGGGCGGTACTCCATTCTGTTCCACGTGCCCGGCGAGGAGATCGGCTGCTCGCCGTAGATCCGCAGCATGAACTGCACGTTGAACCGGAAGAAGTCGGTCAGCTCACAAGCGGCGTCGATCTCCGCCTGGTGCGCGGTCTTGGACTGGCCGAGCATCGTGGCCGCATTGAGCGTCGAGCGCCACGGTCCGGCCAGCAGCTCCGCGGCCCGGAGGAATACGGCGGCGCGGTCCTCCCACGGCGTGCGGTGCCAGTCCTCCCAGGCTTCCGCCGCCGCTTTGATCGCCTGCTCGACGTGCCGCGCGTCGCCCTTGTGCACCGTGGCCAGCACGTGGTCCCTGTCGTGCGGCATGACCGCCTCGAACGTCTCGCTCGTCCGTACTTCCTTGCCGCCGATGACCATCGGTGCCTCGATCTGCTCCGATTGCATCTGCTGGAGGCGGAGACGTAGCTCCTCGCGCTCGGGCGTGCCCGGCGCGTACGACCTCACCGGCTCGTTTTCGGGCATCGGCGGGCGGAACAGGCCGGGCGCGGCGGACATCGGGGGCGATTGTAGGCTTGGGCACCGTGTCTGTGACGTGCATCCCCTACGAAGCCGAAGGCTGGGGCGTAGGGGAGGTCTGGCTCGAGGACGGGTGCCTTGTCTGGCATGAGCTTCCGCAGCCGTCTCTAGGTAGACGCGCGCGTGCGCGAACAACCCCCACCCATAAGGGAGGGGCTGATCGCCCACCGCCCTCGAGGTCGACGCTAACTCCGAAACGCGCAAGCATGGGGAACGGGAGCGCGCCGAAAGCGGAGAAGTTGATCAACAGGTTCAGGGCTTACTTCGCCGGCGAGCGGACATCCTTCCTCGACGTCCGGCTCGAGGTCGAAGGCTGGACGACGTTCCAGCTCGATGTCGTCCGCGCCCTGCGGCGCGTGCCGTACGGGGAGGTGGTTTCCTACGGCGAACTCGCCCGGCTCGCCGGTCACCCGCGGGCTCACCGGGCGGCGGGCACCTTCTGTGCAGGCAACCGCTTCGGGATCGTGGTTCCCTGCCACCGCGTGGTCGCCTCCGACGGCCTGGGGTCGTATGGATCGCTCGGTCCGGATTACAAACAGCGGCTGCTCGCGCTCGAAGGTGTCACTCTCTGAGGACCTTCGGCACGAGCTCGCGGCGATCACGCCGCGCAGCGAGTGCGATCGGCTGGCCGAGCTCTCAGGGCTCTTCCACTCTGCGGGTAGCGTCCATCTCAAGGGCCGCGGCGAGGTCTCCGTGCACCTCGACGTCGGCGACCCGGCGGTCACGCGTCGAGCGTTCAGTCTCCTACGCGCGTTCGGTGTCGTGTCCGAGATCCGCACGTACCCGCGACACGCGTTCGACGGAGGCACGAGGTACCAGCTACACGTTGCCGGAGACGATCGCACGCTTCAGGTGCTCCACGAGGCCGGCGTGCTCAGCTCCCGCCTCACGCCGCTCGGGCGCCCGCCACGGCGGGTAGTAGCGCGCTCGTGCTGCCGTGCTGCGTATCTCCGCGGAGCGCTGCTCGGCGGAGGTTCGCTCAGCGGGCCCCGCTCGCCGCATCTCGAGATCCGCAGCGCAGAGATCGACGGCGCCGAATTCCTCGCGCGAATCGCCGGTGAGGAAGGAGTGCGCCTCGGCGTGCTCGACCGCGGACGCCACGCCGTCGCCTACGCGAAGGGAATCGAAACGATCGCCGACACACTCGCGCTTGCCGGTGCGAGCCGCACCGTCTTGCTCTTCGAAGAGCGCGCGGTCATGGCGGCCACGCGCTCACGGGCGAATCGCCTGGCGAACGCCGACCACGCGAACCTCGTCCGGACGAGCCGTGCCGCACACGACCAGCTCCGAGCAGTAGAGCGACTTCGCCGAAGCGGCGAGTTGGCCAAACTCCCGGCTCGACTGCAGGAGATCGCCGAGCTCCGAGAGAGACACCCGACACTCTCTCTGCGTGAGCTGGCGCTGAAGTGTCGACCTCCGGCCACGAAAGCGTCCGCGCACAGGCGTTTACGTAAGTTACAAGAGTTCGCGTCCACCTAACTTTCTCGCCTGGTTGTCGTCATGTCGAGGCTTTCGTCATACTCCCACTGGTGGCGGGTCCGCGCTCGTCCGGCGCCGGATTCAGACCCCGTCCGACGCCAAGGTCCTGAGCGTGGTTCAACCGGAGGAGGAGGTCGTCCTCGGAGCTTCTCCTCCGGCCCGCCCGTTATCGTCGGAAATGCCGCGCGCCTCGCGCGCCACGATGATTTCGGACGATTTCGCTTCTAAAGGCGAGCGGCTCCGAGCCGACGCCGGCATCGGCCGCGGCTCATTTATTTAGACTCAGCCTATGGCTAAGACACGCGTGGGGATCAATGGATTCGGGCGGATCGGCAGGAACTTCTTTCGGGCGCAGCTCGAGCGCGGTGGGGATTTCGAGATCGTGGCCATCAACGACCTCGGCGACGCCAAGACGATGGGGCATCTACTCAAGTTCGACTCCGTCCTCGGACAGCTGAGCGAGGACGTCGAGGTCGGCGACGGGGTCATCAGGGCGGGTAAGTCGGAGTTGAAGGTGCTCTCCGAGCGGGACCCTGCTGCGCTGCCGTGGGGCGACCTCGAGGTCGACCTCGTGATCGAGTCGACCGGCTTCTTCACCGACCGCGAGGGTGCGCAGAAGCACCTCGACGCCGGCGCCAAGAAGGTCGTCATCTCCGCACCGGCGACCGACCCTGACGTGACCATCGTGCTCGGCGTCAACGACGACACCTACGACCCCGAGCAGCATCACATCATCTCGAACGCGTCGTGCACCACGAACTGCGTTGCGCCGCTCGCCAAGGTGCTGCACGACAACTTCACGGTCGAGCAGGGGTTCATGACCACCATTCACGCGTACACCAACGATCAGCAGATCCTCGACCTCCCGCACAAGGACCTGCGCCGTGCACGCGCAGCCGCGATCAACCTCATTCCGACTTCGACGGGCGCCGCCCGTGCGATCGGATTGGTCCTCCCCGACTTGAAGGGCAAGGTCGACGGGATCTCCGTCCGCGCACCGGTCCCGACCGGCTCGATCACGGACCTGGTCGTCCGTCTCGGCCGCGAGGTGACGGTCGACGACGTGAACTCGGCCTACCGCGCTGCCGCCGACACGGGCTCCTTCGAGGGCATTCTTCGGTACGCGGACGATCCACTCGTCTCGACCGACATCGTGCACTCGCCCTACTCGTGCATCGTCGACAGCGAATTGACGATGGCGAACGGGACCATGGCCAAGGTGTTCGGCTGGTACGACAACGAGTGGGGTTACAGCTGTCGTCTCGTCGACGTCGTCGCGAAGATCGCCGCCGACATCCCGGCCACTGTCTCCGCATAGGTGCACAGACCGCGGTCGGTACGCGATGCCGACATCGCCGGCAAGCGGGTGCTCGTCCGGTCTGACCTGAACGTCCCGCTGGACGGTGGTCAGATCGCGGACGAGACCCGGATCCGGGCATCCGTGCCGACCCTGCAACTGCTCCTCGAGCGCGACGCCGCGGAAGTGACGGTCTGCTCCCATCTGGGACGTCCGAAAGGGGAAGACCCGGCGTTCTCGATCGGGCCGGTGGCCAAACGGCTGCGAGCGCTCCTGCCCGACGATCGCCTGCGCGTGCTGGAGAACACGCGCTTCAACCCGGGCGAGACGAAGAACGATCCCGGGTTCGCGCAAGAGCTTGCCGACGACAACGACCTCTTCGTGCAGGACGCGTTCGGATCCGTGCACCGCGCGCACGCCTCGACGGTCGGCGTCGCGCAGCTCCTTCCCACGTATGCCGGGCTCTTGCTCGAACGCGAGCTGACGGAGCTCGGGAAGCTCCTCGGCGACGTGGAGCGGCCCTTCGTTCTCATTTCGGGAGGTGCAAAGGTCGACGACAAGCTCGGCGTGCTGAAGAACCTGGGCGGAAAGGCCGACGCGGTGCTCGTCGGCGGCAAGATGGCCGAGCAGATCAGAACGGACAATCCCCTTCCGTTCGACGTCGTCCTGCCGGTCGACGTCGTCGCGGCGAGCGACTTCGCCGCCGACGCCGAGGCGAAAGTCGTGCCCTACGACGCTCTCCCGGACGGCTGGTTGGGGCTCGACATCGGGCCCGAAACCAGGGAGCTGTTCGCGCAGCACATCTCGCAGGCACGCACGATTTTCTGGAACGGACCGATGGGCGTGTTCGAGTGGCCGCGGTTTGCCGAGGGAACGAAGGCGATCGCGGAGGCGGTCGCGTCGTCCGGCGGCTACTCGGTCGTCGGCGGCGCCGATTCAGCACGCGCGCTGAGCGAGCTCGGGCTGGCCGACAAGGTTTCCTGGCTCTCGACAGGCGGCGGCGCCGCTCTCGAGCTTCTAGAAGGGAAGGATCTGCCCGGCGTCAGGGTGATTCCTGCGTCGTAAGATCTGGCACTTGTCGCTTATCGCAGGGAACTGGAAGATGTACAAGGGCGCGGCCGAGACGGCGGAGTTCTGCCTGGGGCTCCGCGAGGAAGAGCTCGCGGGGGTCGACGTGGTTGTCTGCCCGCCATTCGTCTCGCTCGCGGTCGCGGTCCAGTTGCTCGCCGGCACGGAGATTGCAGTTGCGGCCCAGAACGTGCACTGGGAAGAGGAGGGTCCCTACACGGGAGAGATCTCGGCCGAGATGCTTCTCGAGCTCGGCGTCTACGGCGCGATCGTCGGGCATTCGGAACGCCGGCAGTACTTCGGCGAGACGGACGAGACCGTGGGGGACAGGGTACGAGCCGCACTAGCGGCAGGAATGTTCGTCATCGCCTGCGTCGGCGAGACGGAAGGGGAACGCGAGCGCGGCGAGACCGAAAGCGTCTTGCAGCGGCAGCTCTCCGCGTTTGACGCCGACGATAACCTCGTCCTCGCGTACGAGCCCGTCTGGGCAATCGGAACGGGAAAGACGGCCACGCCGGAGATCGCTCAGGAAGCGCACGCCTTCATCAAGTCGATACTCGGTGTGCCCGTGCTCTACGGGGGCTCGGTCAAGCCGGACAACGCTGCGGTCCTCCTGAGCCAGCCCGACGTCGACGGCGCGCTCGTCGGCGGAGCGTCGCTCGACCTCGATTCCTTCATCGCGATTTGCCGAGCGGGCGCGAGCATCCCCTCGTAGCGCTCGTCATCCTCGACGGCTGGGGCCTCGCGCCGGCTGGACCGGGCAATGCCGTGGAGCTCGCCGACACCCCGAACTTCGACCGGCTGTGGAAGTCGTTCCCGCACACCACGCTCGACGCGTCGGGCGAGGCCGTCGGGCTGCCGTCCGGACAAATGGGCAACAGCGAAGTCGGACACCTCACGATCGGCTCCGGACGCGTCCTGTTCCAGGACCTCATGCGTGTCAACAAGTCGATCGAAGACGGGTCGTTCTTCCAGAACCCGGCCCTGGTGAGCGCCTTCGAGCGAGGCGAGCGGGTGCATCTGCTCGGCCTCGTCTCATACGGCGGTGTCCACTCGCACATCGACCATCTGCGCGCGCTGTTGCGCTTCGCTCCGGAGAAGACCTGGATCCACGCGTTCACAGATGGTCGGGACGTCTCTCCGCACGCCGCCGTCCACAATCTCGCCGAACTCCCTACGGAGCGCATCTCCACCGTCAGCGGCCGGTACTACGCGATGGATCGCGACCAGCGCTGGGAGCGGACACAGCGCGCCTTCGACGCGATTGTCGAGGGGAAAGCCGAGCAGGCAACCGATCCGATCGAAGCCGTCCGCCGTAGCTATGAGAGAGGGATCACCGACGAGTTCATCGAACCAATCACAGTTGGTGGCCGGCCCCGGCTTCAGCCGGGGACGGACACAGCCATCTTCTTCAACTTCCGTCCTGACAGAGCCCGCCAATTGAGCATGAAGCTCGTCGAGGCAGGTGCCGATATCACGACGATGACGAGATACCGGGCGGACCTCGAAGTGCCGGTCGCCTTCCCCGAACAGGAGGTGCGGGAGACCCTGGCCGAGGTTCTTGCCGAGCACGGGGTTCGCCAGCTGCACGCCGCCGAGACCGAGAAGTACGCCCACGTGACCTATTTCTTCAACGGCGGCCGCGAGGCGGAGTGGGAGGGGGAGACTCGGATTCTCGTGCCGTCGCCGCGGGACGTTGCGAGCTATGACCAGAAACCGGAGATGTCCGCGCGGGAAGTGACCGACCGGTTCGTCGAAGAGCTCGACCGAAACGGCTACCGGTTTGCCGTCATCAACTTGGCGAACCCCGACATGGTCGGCCACACAGGATCGATCCCCGCGGCGGTGAAGGCAGTGGAAACAGCCGACGAGTGCCTCGGTCGAATCGTCGAGGCGGTCGCCCGAAAGGGTGGCGTCTCGCTGATCACCGCAGACCACGGAAACGCCGAACAGATGCTCGAGGCAGACGGTGCAAGCCCCCATACCGCGCACACGACGAACCCCGTCCCGCTCATCGTCACAGACCCCGAAGTGACCCTGGACGACACCGGCGAACTGGCTGATTTAGTGCCCACTTTGCTGGGGTTTTTAGGTTTCACGCAACCCTTACAGATGACCGGTAAACCCTTAACGACCCCGGCCTGATCCGGGCTATACTCCGGAACCTTTTGTCACTTCAGCAACCTGATTTTGGCGTCCTGCGGAAGGCACAGAAAGGCGACGAGCGAGCTTTCTCGCTCATCGTCCGTGCCTATCAGGTGCCTGTCTTCAACTACGTGCTGCGACTTGTCGGCGACCGGTCGCTCGCGGAGGACCTGACTCAGGAAGTCTTCCTGCGGGTCTTCCAGGGCCTGCCGCGCTTCTCGCTTCGGTCGAAGTTCACGACCTGGCTCTTCCAGGTGACCAAGAATCGCGTCTTGGACGAGCTGCGCGCCAACGAGCGGCGGCCCCGCGCGGTCGTCGCGCTCGAGGACGTTCCACCGCTCGAGGTCGTGGACGCGCCGATGGAGCGGGTCGAAGCCATCGACGCGGTGTGGCGCGCGGTCGAGGGGCTGAACGTCGACCTGAAGATGGCGCTCCTTCTCCGCGACATCGTCGGCTTGTCGTATACCGAGATCGCCGATTCCCTGGAGATCACGCTCGCCACGGTCAAGTGGCGGATCTACAAGGCGCGCGAGGACGTTCAGCTCTCGATGGCCCGCGAGGGCATCACCTTTGGCGACCAGGATCAGACGGTCGCCGAGCGCGCTGCTGCCTCCTCTTAACTACTTCGAGTGAGCACGGAGCCAGACGCTGAGGTTGCGCGCCTCGGCGGCCGGCGTTGCTCCGCGCGCCGGTGACCGGATCGGCAGCGGCTGCGGCTTCGTCGAGGAGTTGCTCCCGCCGCCGATGCTGAGCAGGCCCAGGATCACTGCGACGAGCGCCACGGCTGCTGCGCCCACGATCCAGAGCCACGCCCTGCTCCCGGGCAGGCTTCGGTACCCGCGGGCGTGCAGCGGCTCGGTGACGGCGGTGGCGATCAACGGCTTGGTCGGGAGCTCCGACGCGGAAGCGAGCTCGTGCGCGAAATCGGATGCAGACGCCGGTCTGAAGCGCGGGTCGCGCGCGAGTGCGTGCATCACCGCGGCTTCGACCGGCTCCGGAACAGAAGGCTCGACGTTACGCAGCGGCGTGATCACGCCTCCCCTCTGCTGCGCGCCCAGCTCAGCGAGCGACTCGAACTCGTAGGGTGGCCGTGCCGTCAGAAGCTCGTAGACGACGGCGCCGAGCGAGTAGATGTCGGTCGCGGCGCTGACCTCCTCGCCGGCGGCCTGTTCCGGCGCTAGGTAGGCCGCGGTGCCGAGCACCGTTCCGTGTTGCGTGAGCCGCGTCAGCTCGGCGGCGCGCGCGATGCCGAAGTCGGCGATCTTGAGGACGTCGTCTTCGCGAACCAGGAGATTCGCCGGCTTGACGTCCCGGTGGACGAGGCCGGCGTTGTGCGCGTGCTGCAGCCCCGCGCACGCCTGGAGCGCAAGCGGCACAACCTCCGCGTGCGTCAGCTTCCCCCGTTGCGCGAGCGTGTCCCCGGGGACGTATTCCATGACGATGAAGGGGCTTCCCTCCGTCTCGCCGGCGTCGTACACCTGGACGACGTTCGGATGGGAGAGCCGGCTTGCGAGCTTCGACTCCTGCAGGAAGCGCGCTCGGAAGTTTGCGTCGCCCGCGAGGTGCTCGGCGAGCACCTTGACAGCGACGAGACGGTGCAGCTCTTCGTCGTGCGCGAGATAGACGACCGCCATGCCGCCCTGGCCGAGCGTCCGCTCGACGCGATAGCGGCCTGCCGCGAGAAGCGTTTCGGTCAATCGCCCTCCCCGTGCTTCTTGTGCTTTCCCTTGTGCTTGCCGCGGTCGTGCTCTTTCTCGACCTGGACGCACTGGATGCGAGAGACCATGTCCCCGACGGTCGAGCCGAGCTGCTCCTGGAACGCGCTTGGGATCCGCCCGGCATTGATCGCGGCGATTGTCTCCCGCTGGAGCTGCAGCGCGAGACTGCGCGCCTGGCAGGCATCGCCGGCGCTCAGCGCTCGGGCGACCTCGTCGCTGCGAGAGGCCAGAGCCGCAGCAACGGGCTGGCGAAGGCTGGGCTGCGGAGCGGCTCGACGCTCTGAGCCGCCCCCGCAACCCGCGAGGCAAAGCACGGCCGCCAGGGCCGCGCCAAGCTCAAGACGTCTCGTTCGGGTCTTCCTCCGCTGCAACCTTCAGGGAACCCTGCCTGATCAGTCGCCATGCTCGAGCCGGGCCGCGAGTACTTGGGGAAGACGCCGCTCCCGCATCTCGGCCTGCGTGCGCTCGATCGAATATGGGACCCGGCGGAACTCGGCAAACCTCTTGTCGACATCGAGCAGCAGCCAGGCCGCGCGCGGATCGCCGTCACGGGGCTGGCCGACGGAGCCGGGATTGAGCAGCCACCGGCCGTCCAGCGTGACCGTGGTGCCCCCGGGTGCCGGCCCGCCGCTGACGCGGCCGTCGTCCGCCGTGATCGCCAGCGCGATGTGGCTGTGCCCGACGAGGACGAGCGGCGCGTCCGAGAGCTCGAGCGTCGCGTGCGCCGCCTCCTCTGTCAGCACGTACTCCCAGACCGGGTCGCGCGCGCTCGCGTGGAACAGGTCGACGCCATCGACCTCACCGAACGGCTTCAGGCTCGCAAGGAACGCGCGTGACTCCGGCGTCAGCACCTCTGCCGTCCAGATGGCTGCAGCCGCAGCCTCGTCGTTGAAGTCGCTGACCGTGAGCTCCCCGAGCACGACCAGGTCGTGGTTCCCAACGAGACAGTGGTCGGCTCGATCCTTCACGACGTCGCAGCACTCGTTCGGACGCGGTCCGTAGCCGACGGTGTCGCCGAGGCACCAGACGGCGTCGACGCTCGTCACGTCGACCTCCTTCAGCACCGCCTCGAGCGCGTGATAGTTAGCGTGAACATCCGATATGACCGCGACCCGCATCAGCAGAGTCGCGACCTTAACCGTCGCGGCACTGGTGTGGGCACTCGCCGCCTCGGCTCTGTGGCGCACGAAGGTACCCGCCGACCTCCACTTGCCCCGGCTCGACCCTCAGGCGGTGTTCGGGGCCCACGCCGTCCGAGCGGGAGTTCGCTACGAGCGCTTCCTCGACTACGGCTGGCTCGTCGGGACAATCGCCAAGGTGCTGGCGCTCGTCGTCATGGTGCGGCGCGGCCCACGGCTCGCCCGCTCGCTCGGGCTCGGCCGGGTGAATGCGGGATTGATCACCGGCGTCGTGGTCGTGACCGTCTTGTGGGCGGTCTCGCTGCCGTTCGGCATGGCGACCAGCTGGTGGGAGCGGCGCTACGGCATCTCGAAAGAGGACTGGGGGACGATCGTCCTCTCGCAGTGGCGAAGCGTCTTGAGCGGCACGGTCACCGCGGTGATCGTGCTCGCGATCGTCCTGCCGCTTGCGAAGCGGTTCGCACGGAACTGGTGGATCGGCGCAGCGGCGGCCCTGCTCGTTCTCGGGGTGATCCAGCAGTTCGCGGTGCCCTACGCGAACCGGATCGGAACCCACCCGATCCGCTCGGCGCAGCTGGCGGCCGCCGTCGATCGGCTCGAGACGCGCGAGCATGCCGGTGACCCGACCGTACGCGTTCAGCAGGTGCACGACCAGACCACCGCCGCGAACGCCTACGCGATCGGCATCGGTCCCAGTAGCAGTGTCTTCATCTGGGACACGATGCTGGACGGCCGCTTCACGCCCAGGGAGGTGCGCTTCGTGGCCGGCCACGAGCTCGCGCATCTCGCACGCCTGCACCTCTGGAAGGGGATCGCGTGGGGCACGCTGATCGGCATTCCTCTGCTAGCGGCGATCGCCTTTGCGACCGGGCGCCGCGGCGGCCTGCGCGACCCGGGGAACGTGCCTCTCGGCTTCCTGACCCTCACAGTCCTGCTGCTCGCCGTGACTCCGTTCACGAATGTCGTCTCCCGGCGCTACGAAGCGGAGGCGGATTGGGTTGGTCTTCAGGGAACGCAGGATCCAGAGGCGGCGAAGGGGCTGTTCAAGGGATTCGTGCGAGCCGATCTCGCGGATCCGAATCCGCGGGGTTGGGTGCACGTCTTCCTCGACAACCATCCGACGCTGCTCACGCGGGTCGAGCAGGCGGAAGCCTTCAAAAGGCTGGCGCGGTAACTACCCGTCGGACCGCGGCGGTGCCTCCGGGAGGTTGCGGATCCCTTCTTGCGTCGACCACTTGGAGAAGGAGTCCTGCATCGCCGCCAGCAACTCCTGGAAGAACTGCGCCGACATGTTCACGCGTGAGGTTACGACTCCCGGGATGTCGCCTTCCTCCATCTCGTGGTCGATGCGGGCGAAGGTGAGCGTGAACTCGTACGCGGAGAACGTGACGTTGGCGAAGTTCGCGTAGACCCCGGCCATCTGCTCCGGGTCGAGATGGATGTTGAGCTGGCGCTCCTGCGGCTCGTCGTCCACGTCCCAACGATACTACGGGCGTGGAGCACGCCTTCGGCTTCCGCCGGTTCGCGTGCGCGGTCTCGGCGATGGGCCTGGTCCTCGCGGGCATCAGTATCTTTGCGTACATCGGCTCGCTCGTCGTCGAGGCGATCGCGCGTGGAGTGATCGGCGGCCTGTGGGCAGAGCGAAGGAGGCGAGGAGCGATCGAGGCGTTGCACGACCACTACATCATCTGGGGCTTCGACCGCTTCGGCCGGTGCGTGGCCCAACTCTTCGCGCCGCGCGAGACGCTTGCCCGCTAACGCGGTCGACCGGCTGGCCGCGAGGCTGTCCGAGCTCGCCGGTGCGCCCGTCGAGCTCGAGCGGCCGAGCGGTCCCGAGCACGGCGACTACGCCACGAACATCGCGCTACGGACCGCGCCGCAGCGCAAGCAACCACCGCGCGAGCTGGCTGCTGAATTGGCGGAGCGTGCAGAGGCGCTCGAGGAGATCGAGCGCGCCGAGGTCGCCGGGCCCGGCTTCCTCAACCTCTGGGTGACGACCGCCTGGCTCGCGGATGCCTTGCGGGAGATCGGCCCGGACTACGGCGCCGGCTCTGCCTTGGAGCGGGAGAAAATCCAGGTGGAACTGATCTCGGCCAATCCCGCCGGGCCGCTGACCGTCGGCTCTGCGCGCAACGGCGCGTACGGAGACTCCGTGGCGCGCCTGCTCGACTACGCAGGACACGAGGTCGCGCGCGAGTACTACTTCAACGACGCGGGGAGGCAGGTCGACCTCTTCCGCGCGTCGGTCGAGGCGCGACGAAGCGGAGAGGAGCTACCCGAGGGCGGTTATCAGGGCGAGTACATCAACGAGCTCGCGGCGCTCCGGGTCGATCCCGTCGAGCACATGCTCGGGGAGATCCGCCGCGAGGTCGCCTATTTCCGCATCCACATCGACACGTGGCGGCACCAGGGTGAGATCGAGAAGCACGTTCCCGAGGTCCTGCCGCGCCTCGACACCTACGAGGCCGAGGGGACGATCTGGGCGCGCACGAGCGCCTACGGCGACGACAAGGACCGCCCGCTGGTTCGCTCGTCCGACGGGTCGTACCTCTACTTCGCCGCCGATGTCGCATACGTGCGCGACAAGCTCGAGCGCGGCTTCGACCTCGCGATCTACGTCCTCGGCGCGGACCACCACGGCTATGTCGGACGGCTCAAGGCGGCCGCCGCGATGCTCGGCTACGACCCTGAGCGGATCGAGGTGCTGATCTACCAGCTCGTCCACATCGTCGAAGGCGGTCTGACGAAGAAAATCTCGAAGCGCCGCGGCGACGTCGTCTTCCTTCACGAGCTCGTGGAGAAAATCGGCATCGATGCCGCACGCTGGTACTTGATCTCCCGAGGGCACGACCAGCCGATCGACATCGACGTCGACCTCGCGGCTGAGCGTTCACAGAAGAACCCGGTTTACTACGTGCAGTACGCGCATGCGCGCATCGCGGGCATCCTGCGCAACGCCGAGGCGACGAACCCCGACGTCACGGCGCCGACAGAGCTCGAGCGCGAGGAGCGCGACCTGATCAAGCGGCTCGCCGAGTTTCCGGTGATTGCGGCAGAGGCGGCCGAGCGGCGCTCGCCGCACGCGATCCCGATCTACGCGATTCGCGTGGCCGACGACTTCCACCGCTTCTACCACGAGCACCGCGTTGTCGGCTCCGAGACGGAGGCGTTCCGGCTGGCGCTCGTCCGCGGTGCGCAGCACGTGATCGCCCGTGCCCTGGATCTGATCGGAGTCGAGGCGCCCGAACGGATGTAGGGTCCCGCCTCACCATGAGCGCCAGGCCGCCCGACCGAAATCTCGCGCTCGAGCTCGTTCGTGTCACCGAGGCGGCGGCGCTGGGAGCCGGGCGCTGGGTCGGGCGCGGCGACAAGATCGCCGCCGACCAGGCAGCCGTGGATGGGATGCGGGCGATGCTCGACTCGGTCTCCATGGCGGGCGTCGTTGTGATCGGCGAGGGCGAGAAGGACGAGGCGCCGATGCTCTTCAACGGCGAACCGGTCGGCGACGGCACCGGGCCGCAAGTCGACGTCGCGGTGGATCCACTCGAGGGAACGCGGCTGACCGCGCTCGGCCAGCCGAATGCGATCGCCGTTATCGCCGTCGCCGAACGCGGCACGATGTTCTTCCCCGGCGCTGCCGTGTACATGAACAAGATCGCGGTCGGACCGCAGGGCATCGACGCCGTCGACATCAACGCGTCGCCAACGGAGAACGTCAACGGCGTGGCGAAAGCGAAGGGAGTGTCGACACGGGAGATCACCGTGGTGGTGCTCGAGCGTGAGCGCCATGATGCGCTGATCGCGGAACTTCGTGCGGCCGGCGCCAAGGTCCTGTTGATTCGTGACGGCGACGTCGCAGCGGCGATAGCAGCCGCACAGAGCGGGACCGGGGTGGACCTGCTCTACGGGATCGGCGGCACGCCGGAAGGCGTCATCTCGGCGGCGGCCCTCAAGTGCGTCGGGGGCGGCATCCAGGGGAAGCTCTGGCCACGTGACGACGAGGAGCGTCAGCAGCTCGTCGACGCCGGCCTCGATCCGGAGCGAGTGCTGACGACGAATGATCTCGTTGCAGGCGACGATGTCTTCGTCGCCGCGACGGGCGTCACCACCGGCTCGCTGCTACGCGGCGTGCGCTACCTCCCGAACGGCGCGGTCACCGACTCGATCGTCATGCGCTCACGATCCGGTACTTCTCGCCGTGTCGAGGCCACGCACGCGCTGGACAAACTCCAGGCCCTGACGGGCCTCGAGTACCACTAGACCTACTAGACGGCTACTGCCTCCTTCTCCATATCCGGGGCGTACATCCCTGTTTGTGCCGCGCTGTTCATCTTCGCCCTGTGGTAATAGGCGCGCTGAGCCGCCTCGACGTTCTCCTCGTGACCGCCCCAGGCTTTCAGCGCCGCAGCCTGCAACGCACGACCGTACGAGAACGACACCTTCCACGGGTGCGGGCCGATGGCGTTGATCGCGTTCAGCCGGCGTGTCGCCTCCTCCTCCGACTGTCCGCCCGAGAGGAAGACGATTCCCGGCACAGCGGCGGGGACGTGCCGGCGGAAGCACTGGACCGTCTGACGGGCGATCTCCTCGTCGGACACCTGCTCGGAGCTTTCGTACCCGGGGAGCACCATGTTCGGCTTCAGCAGGATCCCTTCGGGGTGGATCCGCTGGTCGCGCAGCTCGGTGAAAACCGCGTGCAGCGTGTGCGAAGTCACGTGGAAGCTCCGCTCGATCGTGTGGTCGCCGTCCATGAGCACTTCCGGTTCGACGATCGGGACGAGACCGCCTTCCTGGCAGATCGCTGCGTAGCGAGCGAGTGCGTGCGCGTTCGTCCAGATGCAGTACTCGCTCGGAATGTCCTTTCCGATCGTGATCACCGCGCGCCACTTTGCGAAGCGCGCGCCGAGCTCGCGATACTCCGCGACCCGTTCACGAAGCCCGTCGAGCCCCTCGGTGACCGTCTCGCCTTCGGCCAGCGCGAGCGGCTTCGCACCCGTGTCGACCTTGATGCCCGGAACGATTCCCTTGGATTCGAGGAGCTCGGGGAACGGCGTCCCGTCCGACGCCTTCTGACGGATCGTCTCGTCGAAGAGAATCACGCCGCCGATGAATTCCTCGGCTCCCTCGGTCGTGAAGAGGAGCTCCCTGTATTGCCGACGCGTCTCCTCGGTGGACTCGACCCCGATCGAGTCGAACCGCTTCTTGATCGTCCCGGTACTCTCGTCCGCCGCAAGGATGCCCTTGCCCTCGGCGACGATCTGCTCGGCCGTCTTCTCCAGCTGCTGAAAGTCCATCTTCCGCTCCTCCCTCGTCTTTGTCCGGGGAGAAGTATCCCCTAAGCTTTCCGTCTTGGAGGGGCGACGCTGCGGCGGTTCGCCCCTCCCTCGGACGGGGACTTGGTAAGCGCTACGGGCGTCAGTACGATCTCGCCACGTGGTTCGCCGTCTGGCCCTCACCGTTCTGGTCGTCGCGGCCCTCGCGCCGGCTCTGCGCGGGGACGCCGCCCCGCCGGTGTTGATCCAGCCCGGTGTGACGCTCGCGGGCGTTCCGGTCGGGGGGATGTCGAACGAGCAGGCCCAGGCCGCCTTGCGTCCGGCATTCGCAAGGCCGGTCCGGCTCGTCTATGCCGACCGGAGCTGGAGGCTCCACCCGGCCCGCTTCGGCGCGCGCGTGACGATCGCCGACGGTGTCCTGCAGGCGCTCGGCGCCCAGGCAGGCGCCGCCGTCTCGCTCGTGCCGGAGGTGAACCAGCAAGAGGTACGCCGGTTCGTGAACGCTCTCGACAAGCGCGTGTCGGTTCCGGCGATGGACGCCGAGCTGAGCAGGCTGAAGGGACTGCGGCCGCAGTTCACGAACGAGAAGCCCGGCATCAAGGTCCGGCGCGAGCTCACGGTACGCCGGATCGTGCGCGCGTTGCAGACGCCGCAGGTGCGCCGCATCCGTGTCGCTGTGAAGCCGCTCGTTCCGGCGCGGACGGTCGCCAGGTTCGGGGCCGTCATCGTGATCCGTCGCGGCGTCAACCAGCTGCGCTACTACAGAGGCGCCAAGTTGCTGCGGAAGTTCGGTGTCGCGACGGGGCAGTCGGTGTACCCGACGCCGACGGGGACGTTCAGCATCGTCGACATGCAGCTGAACCCCTGGTGGCTGCCGCCGGACTCGGCGTGGGCGAAGGGCGAGAAGCCGATTCCACCCGGCCCGGGAAATCCGCTCGGCACGCGCTGGATGGGACTGTCCGCACCCGGCGTCGGCATTCACGGCACGCCCGACGACGCGTCGATCGGCTATTCCGCGTCACACGGTTGCATCCGCATGCACATCCCGGACGCGGAGTGGCTCTTCCATCACGTGAAAGTCGGCACACCGGTCGTCATCACCGACGCCTAGGCCGAACACTCACCTGCGAGTGCGCGGCGACCAGGTCGCCGAGGTCACGCCGATCGAGTTGTTCTTCGATCTGGTGTACGTCCTGGCCGTGACGCAATTGACGCGGCACCTTCTCGCCGGGCTGACCGGGCGGGGCGCACTCGAGACTTTGGTCCTGTTGCTCGCCGTCTGGGGAGCATGGAATCACATCGCCTGGATCACCAACTACTTCGACCTCGGCGCTCGCGCTGCAAGGTTGGCGCTGGTCGCGCTCATGTTCGCGAGCTTGATCATGTCCTCGTCGCTGTTCGGCGCGTTCGGCAATCACGGGTTGGCTTTCGCCGGGGCCTTGTCCGCGAGCCTTCTCGGTGGTCAGGCGATCGCCCTCGCCGCCGTCGGGCTGGGACATCCGTTGAGCGCCGTGTTCGAGCGCGTGCTCATCTGGTGGATACCAGTCTGCGTGCTCTTGATCGCAGGTGGGCTCGTCCACGGCGATGCCCGCCTCGCGCTCTGGCTCAGCGCGCTCGCGGTGCTCTACGCCGTCACCTGGTCCGGATTTCCTCTGCCGGGTCTCGGCCGCTCCCTGACGACGGACTACACGATCGCCGGCGAACACATGGCGCAGCGCTCCTATCTCTTCATCACGATCGCATTGGGAGAATCGATCCTCGTCGTCGGATCGCAGTTCGGCGAGCTGCCCCGTGCATCGACGACCGTTGCAGCGTTCGTGATCGCGTTCGTCGGGAGCGTCGGTTTCTGGTGGATCTACTTCGATCGCAGCGCGGGAGCTGCGACCGAAGTGATTTCCACGGCGAGCGATCCCGGGCGACTGGGCGTCGTTGCCTACACGTACCTGCACAGGCCCATGGTGGCCGGCATCATCGTGGCTGCCGCAGGGTATGAGGTGGCAATCGCGCATCCGCGCGATCAGGTTCACGTCGCCACGGCGTGCCTCATTCTTGGAGGGCCCGCACTCTTTCTGGTCGGCCAGACGTTGTTCAAGCGGGCGCTCTGGGGTCATGTCCCCGTGTCCCCGTTCGCCTTGATCGGCGCCGTGCTCGTACTGATCCCCGTCGCCGTTGTGTCGTCTGTCCTCGTGCTTCTCTCGCTGGCCACAGCGGTGGTCGTTGCGGCAGCGTGGCTGAGCTCGCGAGCGACGGCCCTGGCTCTCCCTTGACCTCGTGCAGGTGAGACGAACAGGTGAAGCGGACGATGGGGCTCGAACCCACGACCCTCAGCTTGGGAAGCTGATGCTCTACCAACTGAGCTACGTCCGCGTGCCTCGATTGTAGCTCCGACGCCGCGCGGCAGAATCCCTACTCTTCGCCCTGAATGGATGCCGATGCCGTCGAGATCCGCGTCCTCGGCTGCCTGATCGAGAAGCAGCGGACGACGCCCGATGCCTATCCGCTCTCGCTGAACTCGCTCCGGCTCGCGTGCAACCAGGCGACGAACCGCGATCCCGTCGTCGCCTACGAGGAGCGCGAGATCAAGGCGGCGCTCGACCGCATGTCGAACCGCGGCTGGACTCGATTCGCGAGCGGGGCCAGTAGCCGCGCCCTGAAGTACCGCCATCTCCTCGACGAGGCGCTCGAGCTCTCGGGTCCGGAGTTGTCGCTGCTGGGCGTGCTCATGGTGCGCGGCGCACAGACAGTTGGTGAGCTCAAGCAACGAAGCGAGCGCCTCCACCGCTTCGAGTCGATTGCAGAGGTCGCGGAGACTCTCGATGTGCTCTCGCAGCGCGAGCTGGTCGAACGGCTCGAACGGCGCCCGGGCCAGAAGGAGGAGCGCTGGGTACAACTGCTCGGTGGTGTGACCGAGGACACGGCCGAGCCGGAGTTCCCGGAGCCCCAGCAACGCGGCGACGACCGTGTCGCCGCGATCGAGGAGCGGCTCGAGCGACTCGAGCACGCCTTCGACGACCTACTCGCCCGCGTCGATAACGTGCCCGATCGTGAGTAAGCCGCTGGAGCAGCTCGAGGAACGGCTCGGCAAGATCACCGACCTCGAGCGGATCAGCCGGGTGCTTTCGTGGGACCAGCAGACGATGATGCCTCCGGCGGGATCCGATCATCGCGCCGACCACCTGGCGACACTGAGACGGATCGCGCACGAGCTGCTGATCGCCGGCGAGACCGGCCGTCTGCTCGACGAGTTACGTCCGCTCGAAGAATCTCTCGAGCCTGACTCGGATGACGCGGCCTTGATCCGAGTCGCACGACGCGACTACGAGAAGGCCGTCCGTGTTCCGACCGACCTCCGCGTGGAGATGACCCGCGCCGCCGCACAGGCACGTCCCGTGTGGGTCAAGGCAAGGGCCGAATCGAACTTCCAGGTCTTCCTGCCTGCATTGGAACGGAACGTCGAGCTACGGCGGCGCTATGTCGCGTGCTTCGACGATGTGGAGGAGCCGTACGACATCCTGCTCGACGACTTCGAGCCCTACACGACGACCGCGGAGGTGCGGGAGATCTTCGACGAGCTCAAGGCCGAGCTCGTACCGCTGATCGCGGAGCTTCGTGGCAGAGAAGTGGACGACTCTTTCCTGACCGGAAGCTTTCCGGTCGAGCGCCAGGAGCGGCTGGCCAAAGAAGTGATCGAGCTCTTCGGCTTCCGGCCGGAGACGTGGCGACTCGATCCGACCGAGCATCCATTCGCCTCCGGCGCCGGAGTGGACGACGTCCGCATTACGACGCACTACGACCCCGAGACCATGAAGTCGTTCTTCTCGACCATGCACGAGTACGGGCACGGGCTGTACTCGCACCAGCTACGGCGGGATCTCCAGCGGCTGCCCACCGGCAACGCGTGCTCGCTCGGCATCCATGAATCCCAGAGCAGGCTCTGGGAGAACCTCGTCGGGCGCAGCCCTCAGTTCTGGCGCTTCTTCTACCCGCGCGTCCAGAAGACGTATCCCGAACAGCTGAGCGGCGTCGCGCTTGACCGCTTCGTGGCCGGCGTCAACCGAGTGAAGCCGTCGCTGGTCAGGATCAAGGCCGACGAGGTGACGTACGGGATGCACATCATCCTGCGCTTCGAGCTCGAGCAGGACATCATCAACGGGCGCGTCGAGCTCCGGAACCTCCCGCAGATATGGAACGAGAGGATGCACGACTACCTCGGAGTGGACGTCCCCGACGATGCCCACGGCGTTCTCCAGGACACGCACTGGGCTTCGGGATTCATCGGGTACTTCGCGACGTACCTCCTCGGGAGCGTCATGTCGGTGCAGATCTGGGAGAAGGCGCTCGAGGACGTACCCGATCTCGAGGACCAGGTCGAGCGCGGCGCGTTCGGTGCGTTGCGCGACTGGCTCGGCGTACACGTGCATGCGCAGGGCAGGAAGTTCTCGCCGCAGGAAACGCTCGAGCGCGCGACCGGAAGCCGGATCGACGCGAAGCCCTACCTCGCGTATCTCCGTGCCAAGTACGGCGCGGGCGTGGCTGCTTAGTCCACGGGCCAAGCGTCGGCGAGCCGGCGGCGAGTCTCCGCCAGGTGCTCCGGCAGCACCTTCACTTCGGCGAGCACAGGCATGAAGTTCGTGTCGCCGGCCCAGCGAGGCACGACATGCAGGTGCACGTGGTCGACCACGCCGGCGCCCGCGATACGCCCGAGGTTCCAGCCGACATTGAATCCTTGCGGCGCGTAGAGCTGCGCCAGCGCACCCATGCCGGCCGAGGCGAAGCGGTGCAGCTCCAGGACTTCCTCTGCACCGAGGTCGCCGTACTCACCGCTGTGCCGCACCGGTGCGACCATGAAGTGGCCCGACGAGTACGGATACTTGTTCAGGAGCGCGATGGCGTGCGCTCCCCGCTGGACGACCAGTCGCTCCTCGTCGTCGCCCGCCACTGCGGCGCAGAAGATGCAACCGTCCTCCTCGTCCGCGGACTTGATGTACTCGAGGCGCCAGGGCGCCCACAGCTGCTTCACGCGGGCGAGTCTAGAGCGGCTGGTCCGCCGGCTCGCCCGGGACGCCTTCCGGCTCGATCCGACCCCGCATCGTGGCGAGGAGCATCAGGGACCCGACCATGGCCAGGACCATGAGCAGGGAGGAGGTGAGGAGGATCGCCTGGAGAGTGAGCATGTCGGGAGTGGAACGGGCCGCTCACGACTTCGGGTACGCGGCCCCGAGTCCTTCTTGTCTCTAGGGAACCATGGTGGCCGCCGCGAAGCGACCCGCGCCGCCGGCCTTGAAGCGGGCCGTGACCGACCGCTCGCCGCAGACGAGTGCGGCGGAGACGCCCGACGACAGCCGCTTGACATTCGCGGCGCCGCTGACGGTCAGCGTGGAGCCGCGAGGGCCCCGGAGTTGGGCGGCGAACACGCCGTCAAGCGGCGTCTTGAAGGTGAATCTCTTCTGCTGGCCGCGCCGGGAGAAACGCCCGCTCAGGTACTTGAGCGGCGTCTGCTTCCACGGCTCGAGCACGTCCTGCTCGATCGCGGCGAGAGCGCCTGCATCTGGGGTGAACATCGGGTCGTAGCCCCACGGGGTCTCCGGTAGACCGAGCTTGGTTTCGTTGAGATGCATGAACGACTCCGCGAAGGACTCACCGGGATTCTGCAAATAGTGCTCGCCTTCGTCACCGGGAAAGGCGTCGCCGGCGATCTCCTTCTTGCAGACGCCCTCGTACGTCGACCAGCGCTTCGTCCCGTAGGCGATCGCGGGCCAGGGGTCGTTGAGCCTGTTGTTCGCGACGTGGTGTCCGTACTCGTGCGTCACGACCTCTTCGACGGTGCTCCAGGGCGTGTCCTCGCCGACCGTGATGATGTCGCCGGTCGCCGGGTAGTAGCAGCCGTCGACCTCCTGGCTGTTGCAGAGGATCCCGACCTCGGCCGGAGGAGCGAAATAGATGCTGACGGTGGAGATCTCCTTGCCGTGCACGAGGCTGTCGACGAAGTCGGCGGCGGCCTGGTTCGCCGCCTCGTCGACGGGATACTCCTTTGACGTGTGAATGGTGACGTGCGCGCCGCTCCTGGCGGTGTAGACCCCGCCCCAGGCGCCCGGGGGCAGCGAGGCAAAGCGTCGCGGCTTGAGGTCGACGACCCGAGAGCGAACCTGCCCGATTCCCTGGCCCAGGCTGAAAACGCTGAGCCTCTTGACCGTGGGCCGATCTGCGGCAGACGTAGGGCTGCCGGCCGCGAGTGCGGCGGTGGTGACGAGCAGCAGAGCAAGACCCCTGCGTCCGTGCGGCGCGGACATGCCTTTAGTCCTCGGGGTTGCCGGAGGCGTTCTGGATGGCCCGAACGAGGGACTGGCCCAGGGCCTACGCGCCTGTGATCCGATTTTGAGGATCTCGTAAAGAACGACCCAGGTCTCGAGCGATCATGGTAGGAGTACCGGCCGTGGGAGTAGTCCGGATAGTCGCCATCGCGGCCGGCGCTGTTGCTCTTGTTGCTTTCTCGGGGACGTCGTCCGCGTCTCCGAAGAGCGGGCAGGCGTGCGGCGGGCTGCCGGAGTACACAACCGGTCCCGAGGTCGTGTTCGGCAGGCCCACGACGCTGGCTGCCGCTCAAAAGCTGCAGGCGCAGGTTATGGCACAGGGCTTCACGTTCACAGCGATCGAGCTCGGCTGCAACGAGTTCCGCGTGGTCATTCGCGGCTACGACACGTTCGAAATCGCAGTTGCCATCCAAGAGGAGGCACGGAAATCCACCTTCCACCCGACGGTCGAGTGCTACCAGGCACCTGACAAGAACGGTGAGCTCGAGGTCGACATGGGACACGAGCCCGACCTCGCGTCGGCGAATGACCTCGTCGCCGTAGCTGCGTCACGCGGGCTCGTTGGTGCGCAGCTCGAGGCGGACCCCTGTGGCGGTTACGAAGTGATGATGAAGGGCTTCGTGGATCGAGCACAGGCGAATGAATTCGCAGCCGAGGCCTCGAGCGTCGGCTTCAATGCCCATCTCGAAGTGGAGAGTTAGCGCCTCAGAGCCAGCGCTTGTACTTGAAGAACCCGATCATTCCGATGATCACGGTCACCATCAACCCCACGATTGCCCAGAAGGCGGCGTGGGTGTGCTCCCCGGGGAAGAGAACGTTCATCCCGAAGATCCCGGAGATGAGTGTCAGCGGAAGCAGGATCACCGAGAACACAGTCAGGATCCGCAAGACGTCGTTCTGTCGATGTGAGATCACCGACTCGTTCGTGCTCTCGAGCGCTTCCACGACTTCCTTGTAGTTGTCGAGCAGGTCCCAGATGCGCTCGGACGCATCGACAAGGTCGTCGAAGTAGAGCTCGAGCTCTTCGGGAAGGAAGCGCTCGATGTGCCGCTCGAGCAGTCGCAGAGCGGGGCGCTGCGGCTTGATGATCTTGCGATAGGAGATGATCTCCTGCTTCACCTTGGAGATGTCGGTGACGATCTCCTCGGAGCGGCGGTCCTCGATGTCGTCCTCGATCGAGTCGAGCTTGTAGGCGATCTTGTCGAGGATCGGGAAGCAGTAATCGAAGAGATCGTCCAGCACCTCGTAGAGGAGGCGGCCCGATCCCTTGCTGAAGAGCTGCTCGCGGAAGTGCTCGTCTTCCTGAACGCGGTTGAAGAGCCGCGTGACCGGAAGCAGCTCGACGTTCGAGATCGTGACGAGGTAGTCGGGGCCGAGGAAGAAGTCGAGCTCGCCGGCGTTCAGGCGCTGGACGTTCTTGTCGTACGCGGGGAAGTGGAGCACGCCGAACAGATAGCCGTCATCGACGTAGTCGTCGACCTTGGGCCGCTGGCGCTTCGACAGGACGTCCTCGACGTCGAGTGGATGCCAGCCGAAGCGCTCGCGCAGCGCGTTGACCGTCTCCGGATCGATCGGCGGGTCGAGGTGGATCCAGGTGAGGCCGTTGGCGCTGAGCTCAGCGACGCGTGGTTCCGGGCGCGGTGCGACCGCCTCTACGTATCCGCGAGGTCTCGTCCGCCGGATGCGGGGCAGGTTGGGCATCGGTACTGAGCGGCTCGTCTGTCGTTGGCGCCATGTTCGCCATGGTACCCGGGACGCCTGCGAAGGAATCCACGTGGGGCGTAAGGTGGAGGTGAGCGGGGATCCGCCGTTCCAGCGCGAGCGCATAGACGGCTGCGAAGAGACAGACGGCCGCGGCGGCCGGCCAGAGAGCCAGAGGCTCGTGCTGCAGCACGAAGCCGCCGACCGCGGGCCCGAAGAAGAAGCCGATCTGCCACGTGGAGCTGGAAAAGGCCATGTAACGCCCGAGCAGCTGAGGCTCGGCGAGGTCGACTACGAGCGGAGCGTAGATCGCCCCATGCAAGCACTCGGCCAACGCGAAGACGCCGACGGCGATGCCGAACACGATCGCGGCCTGGATGCCGGTGAACCAAGCGCCCCCGACCAGCACCACGAGGAAGGCCCCGGCCCAGACGACTCCCATCAGCGCGAGTCCACGCAGGCGCCGCCTTCCTTCGACGAGCTTCACGACCGGGAGTTGGCCGATCGCGACTCCGGCGGAGAAGACGAACCAGATCACGCCGATCGCCGGCTCGCTGACGTGCGCGGTGTTCTTCGCGAACGGTGGCAGCAGCTCGCTCATCACGGCAATGCCCCCGCCGATGAAGATGACGTTCAAGACGATGTAGGAGAGGAAGATGCGATTGCGGGCGACATCTGCATACCGGCCCGGCTCACGGTGCTCATCACGATGACGCGGTGACGGCACCAACTGCAACACGCCGACGAACAGGAGGAACGTCAGCGCATTGAGCAGGAACAGGACAGTGAAGGTGCGCGGGTTGTCGGTGCGTGCGATCGCGCCGGCGACGAGTGCTCCGAGTGCGAAGCCGACGTTCATGGTCATCCGCTGTTGGGCGAAGGCAGCGTGGCGCCGTTCTGTCGGCGTGAGCGAGCTCAGCAACGTGGATTGGCTCGGCCAGAAGCCTCCCGTGGCGACACCTACGAGCAGATTCAAGGCAAACGCCTGCCACGTCTCGCGGATCAGGGGAAAGAGGGCAAAGGCGAGCGCGGCGACCACGAGCGCGCCGCTGAGCACGATCCGTGGCCCGAGCCGATCGGAGAGCGCACCGCCGACGAAGCCCGAGGCGAACGCAGCGAGCGATCCCGTGGCGACGACGAGCCCGGCAACGCCAAGCGAGATCCCGCGAACGTTGTGCAGGTAGATGATCAGGAACGGCCCGATAACACCGTTTCCGAACATGTTCACGAGACCACCCGCCTGCAGAATCCAAACGTCCCGCGGCAGTTGCGGATTCAGACTCCTGAGGTAGTCGCGCAAGTCGAAGAGGTTAACGCCGCGAATGCCGGCTTCGCCGGCGTTCGCTCACAAACGCTCACCGATAGGAGATGAACCGAACGAAGTCATCATGGCGACGCGAAGCGGCGCCGGACTTCGTTCGGGAATGCGCCTGGCAGGAATCGAACCTGCGACCTTGCGCTCCGGAGGCGCACGCTCTATCCCCTGAGCTACAGGCGCGGGGATCACTAGTGTAGCCCCGATGGAGGTGACCGCCCGGATCGCGACGCTCGAGCTCGCCGAGACGTTCGTCATCTCGCGCGAGTCGAGCGATACGGCTGATGTTGTGTTCGTGGAGGTACGTCACGGCAAGGTCTCGGGGTTCGGCGAGGCGGCTCCGATCGAGCGTTACGGCGAGAGCGCGGAGTCCGCGCTCGCGTACATCGATGAGCACGCCGATGTGCTCGGCGACGATCCGTTTGCGCTCGACGCAATCGAGGAGCGACTCCCGGCGCGTGAATGGGCGGCGCGCGCCGCGATCGACGCTGCGCTGCACGATCTGCAGGGAAAACTCGTCGACCTCCCGGTCTGGCGACTGCTCGGGTTGGAACGCGAGGGACCTCCTACGTCCTGGACGATCTGGCTTGGTGATCCGGACGACATGGCGCGGCGTGCGACCAGGGCGGTGGACTTCACCCGACTGAAGCTCAAGCTCGGCGCAGGCGACAGCCTGGACCTGGAGCGCGTGCGCGCTGTTCGCGAGGTCACGCGCGCGCCGCTCCAGGTGGATGTGAACGAGGCCTGGACATTCGACGAGGCGCTCGACGCGCTGCCGCGGCTCGCGGAGCTCGATGTGGAGTACTGCGAGCAACCACTGCCGGCCGGTGACCCTGACGGTCCTCGCCTGAAAGCCGCGTCGCCGATCCCGATCTACGTCGACGAAGACTGCCATCGGTTGAGCGACGTCGCGGCCTGCGCCGAACGCGCGCACGGCATCAACATCAAACTCGCAAAGTCCGGCGGTATCCGCGAAGCCGTACGCATGGCACACGCGGCGCGCGCACTCGATCTCGGCGTCATGCTCGGCTGCATGGTCGAGTCGGGTCTCGGTATCGCCGCTGCCGCGCAGATCGCAAGCCTCTGCACCCACGTCGACCTCGACGGCAACATCCTGCTCGCGGAGGACCCGTGGCCGGGCGTGGAGTTCAGCGGGGGAATCCAGTGGCCCTCCGACCAACCAGGACTCGGTGTCAGAGAAGAAGTACCTGATCCTCGCTGAAGAGTTTTCGCACGACCCGCACTACGCCAAGACCGCACGCGGGGTCATGCGCTACCGACGCGGTTCCGTCGTCGCAATGCTCGACTCGAAGCGTGCGGGCGAGAGCGAGGACGAGGTCCCGATCGTCGGCACGGTCGACGAAGCGTTGCGCTTCGACCCGAACACCGCGCTCGTCGGCGTCGTCACCCAGGGCGGGCACTTTCCGGGCGACTGGCAGGAACTGCTGAAGAGCTGCGTCGCGAAGGGCCTCGATCTCGAAAACGGCCTGCACGTTCGCCTGCGCGACATCCCCGGGCTGCCGGAGCTCGCTGCGAATCACGGCGTCGAGCTGCGCGACCTCCGCGAACCGCCGGCCGACCTGAGCACGGCGACGGGGGAGAACCTCGAGGTCGATGCGACGATCGTCTTGACGGTCGGCTCGGACTGCGCCATCGGGAAGATGACCGCAACTTGTGAGCTCGACCTCGAGGCGCGCAGGCGAGGCCTGAAGTCCGTCTTCGTTCCGACCGGGCAGACCGGGATCGCGATCGCGGGCTGGGGGATCTCCGTCGACGCCGTCGTCTCCGATTTCCTTGCCGGCGCCGCGGAGCGCCTTGTGGTCGAGGGGGCGACGAAGGGCGATCTCCTTTGGGTGGAAGGACAAGGAGCGATCCTGCATCCAATCTACTCGGGCGTGACGGTAGGGCTGATCCACGGTAGTGCGCCACACCTCTATGTGCTCTGCCACGAGGTGGGGCGGACCGTGGTCGAGGGCGATGCGACGGCGTCACCGATCGTGAGCCTGACGGAGCTCGTCGACCTCCACGAGCGGATGTCGCTGAAGCTCCGGCCGGCCAAGGTCGCCGCCGTCGCCCTCAACACCTCGAGCGTCTCCGAGGAGGAGGCCCACGCGGCGATTGCCGCCGCGGAGGAGGAAACCGGCCTGCCGGCGGACGACCCGGTCCGGTTCGGGGCCGGGAAACTCCTCGATGCAGTGCTTCGGGGCGCGGACCGGGCGGCGCCGTCCTAAGTAACAACCTAGGTCGAGGACTCTTTCGAACATCCCTACCCGGGCGCTCAAACTCACCGCGTGATCTGCCGAAGAGAGGGGCATGTGGCGGATCACTGCGGTCCTGGCGTGCGCCTGCACGGCTCTCGCCCTTGCGGGCGGGGCCTCGAGCACCACCTTCGGCGTGGCGGACGACGCCGGCAAGTACGCGGACGACGGCGGACCGGGCTTCTTCCACATGCTCACCGATCTCGGCATGACCGAGAATCGGATGGCGGTCTTCTGGGATCCGTCCCAGCCGAACACGATCGTCGACCAGGCTTTCCTCGACCGCGCGCTGCCGGAGGCGATGCGCCACGGCATCGAGGTGATCTTCGCGATCTACCCGGAAAAGGCCCGCTCACTCGTCGACACGCCGAACGGCGTGCAGCTCTTTGCGCAGTACGCGGCCAGGGTCGTGCAGCGCTACCCATACGTCCGGAAGGTCATCTGCCTGAACGAGGGCAACCAGCCACGCTTCCACCAGCCGCAGTTCGACGAGTCGGGCAAGGGCATCTCCGGCTACGTCCAGGAGCCGGCGATGGCCGCGTGCTACGACGCGGTCAAGGCCGTCGACCCGAACATCACGGTGATTGCCTTCGGCCTCTCGCCGCGCGGGAACGACGACTTCGAAGCCTCCAGCAATGTCTCGCACTCGCCGATCCGCTTCCTGGAGGAGGTCGGTGAGGCGTATCGCGCCAGCGGTCGGACGAAACCGATCGCGGACGAGGTCTCCATTCACTGCTACCCGAACCTGAACACCGACGCGCCGACGCTCGGGTACGCCTGGCCGAAGATCGGCTGCGCGAACTTCGACCGCTTCAAGCAGGCGTGGTGGGACGCGTTCCACGGCACCGGACAGCCGCTCTTCCGCGAGGCTGGTGACTCGGGGGCCGGGCCGTACGTCCACATCTACGTGGATGAGGTCGGCTACCAGGTGAAGATCTCGCCCGACAAAGCCGGCCTCTATACCGGCGCAGAGAACGTTCCGGCCATCGACGAAGCGACGCAGGGGATCTACTACGGACAGTTGGTCGCGATGATGGCTTGCGATCCGAACGTGGCGCTGCTGAACTTCTTCCACGCGGTCGACGAGACGAGCCTGCCGGCGTGGCAGAGCGGGCTCGTTCTGCCGGACGGCACGCGGCGCGCCTCCTTCGCCACGGTCAAGAACGCGATCATGGCCAATCAGCAGTGCAGCGGGACGCCAGTGCAATGGCGTCACACCGATCGGATCGTCGGTGGGCAGGCGACCTTCAAGCTGCCGCAGTCTTTCCTCGTCCGCTCTGCCGAAGGCTTCTCGTACGACGTGCAGATCACCCGCTCGACGAGCACCCGCAGGCTCACCGGTGCCGCGGGCCAGGGCGAGGCGGCACGGGACGTTCTCTTCAAGCTGCCGAAGCTGAGGCGCGGTTCGTACCGCGTGACCGTGACGCTTCACGCCGAGAGCAATCCGGATCGCACGGCCACGTTCACGCGCACCTTCAGCGCCTAGCGGACATGTCCCGTTCGGCCGGTCTTGAAGACGCGCCGGATGCGATATAAGAACCGACATGACCGATCCGCGCGTGGCGAAGCTAGCCGATCTGCTTGTCAACTACTCGCTCGAGCTCAAGCCTGGTGAGATCGTCCGACTCGATGGTGGGACCGTCGCGGCCCCCTTTATCCGAGAGCTCTACCGGGAGGCGTTACGTGCCGGTGCCTATCCGCGCACGCGGGTGGAGGTCGAGGGCATCGACGTCGTCGCCGTCGGAGAGGCGTCCGACGAGCAGCTGACCTTCGTCTCTGAGATCGACCGTTTCGAGATCGACCACCTCGACGCGATCGTGACCATCTGGGCCGATCGAAACACGCGTGCCCTCAGTCAGGCCGATCCGCGGCGCGTCAGCATGAAGATCGCGGCGCGCCGGAAGCTGACGACCCGCCTCTGGGAACGTATCGACGAGGGAAACGCGAAGTGGGTCGGTACGAGGTTCCCCGCGGAGGCGCACGCGCAGGACGCGGAGATGTCACTCGCGGAATACGAGGACTTCGTCTACGGCGCATGCCACGTGCGTGGAGACGAGGACCCGGTCGCACATTGGCGCGGAGTCTCGGTGGCGTTGAACGATCGCGCGCGCGAGCTGAACACCTTCACCGAACTGCGGGTCGTCGGACCGGACACCGACCTGCGGGTCAACGTGGCGGGCCGCGAATGGCTTGCGGCCGACGGCAAATTGAACATGCCCGACGGCGAGATCTTCACGAGCCCCGTCGAGACCGCGACCGAAGGCGAGATCCGCTTCTCGTTTCCGGCAATCTTCCAGGGGCGTGGGGTGGAGGACGTTCGTCTGCGCTTCGAGGGCGGTCGCGTCGTCCGTGCGGAGGCCGGCAGCGGGAACGACTTCCTGCAGTCCTTGCTCGACATGGACGACGGAGCGCGCATCCTCGGGGAGGTCGCGTTCGGTCTGAACTACGAGATCGACCGTTTCACGCGTGACATCCTCTTCGACGAGAAGATCGGCGGCACGATGCACTTCGCGCTCGGCTCGAGCTTCAAGAAGCTCGGCGGCCGGAACGAATCCGGCCTGCACTGGGACATGATCTGCGACCTCCGCGCGGACGGGGAGGTCTACGCCGACGGCGAGCTCGTCTGGAAGGCCGGACAGTTCTTGCACGAGCCCCGAGTCGGAGTGCCTGAGCCGGTCGCAGCTTCCTGACCCGCGTCGCCGTCATCTCCGACACCCACCTCCCCCGCGGGACGCGGGCGCTACCCGAGGAGTGTGTGCGGCTGATCGCGAGCGCGGACATCGTGCTACACGCGGGAGACTTCGTTTCGGCGCGGTTCCTGCAGGAGCTGCAGAAGCTCGGCCCACCCGTCACCGGCGTGTGCGGAAACATGGACGAGCCGGCCCTCAAGCAAATGCTGCCGAGGCAGCGCGTCGTCGAGGTGGACGGTGTTCAGATCGGAATGGTGCACGACCCGGGCCCGCGGGAACGGCGCGAAGCGCGGCTCGCAGCCCGGTTCGAGGACTGCACCGCGGTCGTCTACGGCCACACGCATGTCCCGCAGGTCGAGCAGTTCCAGCACCTCTGGGTGCTGAATCCGGGCTCCCCGACCGAGCGGCGAAGCGCCCCGGCCCACTCGATGATCGTCCTCAACATCCGTGGGACGCGGCTCACGCCGGAGCTGGTCACGCTCTGACCGGCAGGCGTCTCGCTGCGGTGGCTGGATTCCTCGTCGCCGTGCTCTTCATCGCATGCGGCGTGTGGCTGGTGGCCACTCCGGACTACGACGGCGGGCGTCGCCCCGTCGGCACACTCGTTCTCGTCCTAGCCGTGCCCCTCCTTCTGGCGTCTATTTGGGCCCTCAAGCGCCCTGGAGGCGGACATCCGCGCTAGGTCAGCGAGGAACTTGACAAAGCGAACAGGTGTTCGGTACCCTACGAACACATGTTCCCCCGACTGGCAGTCCTCCTCCTGGCCATCTCCCTCGTGGTGGGCGTGGTCGCCCGGCCGTCCGGCGGCGCTGGGAAACCCGTGGGCTACGTGGTGAAGCCGACGGACACCCTCTGGTCGATCGCGGCCGCCCACTACGCGGGAGACCCGCGGCAGGGAATCTGGGAGCTTCAGCACCGCAACCACCTCCACAGCACGATCCTCGTGCCGGGGCAACGGTTGGTCCTGCCGTAGTGGGCTACTGCTCGGTTAGCGGTAGGCCGGCGGTGTAGACCTTCTCGCCGCGGAAGAGGCGCTGCTCGTGATCCCAGGGGAAAAAGATCACGACCTTCCACGCAAGCCGCTCGCCGGAGGGAGGAAAGCCGAGCCACTTGGCCTGGTGCGTGCCGGTCACGTCGGCCTCTTCGCAGACGCCCTGCGGCCCGATCACGATGTCCGTTAGGTCGAAGTGGATGTCAGGGAACGCGGAGAGCAGTTCCACGTAGAAGCGCGCGGCGCCGTCGTGGCCTTCCCAACGGTGCCCGCTCTGCGCGAGCTCGTACACGCAGTCCGGCGTCAGCGTCGAGATCAGGCCCGGCAGGTCGCGCTCGTCCTCGGCGATCGAGTGGCGCTTCCAGAGCTCGCGGATGTCGTTCTGTTCTTCTACGGAGGCTTCGCGCTTGATCAGGTCCCGGATGTCTTCGGTCACGCGCCGAGACTACCGAGGCTCCCAACCTAGAATCGGCTCATGGACCTCGACGTCGTCTTCCTGGGCACCGCGGGCTCGATGCCGACCGCGCAGCGCGCGCCGGCGGCCCTGCTCGTCCGTCGGGGCGGCGACCGGCTGCTGTTCGACTGCGCCGAGGGGACGCAGCGTCAGCTGCTGCGGTCCACTGTCGGCCTCGTGGAACTCGGCGAGATCTTCGTGACGCACTTCCACGCCGATCACATCCTCGGGCTCCCAGGCCTGTTCAAGACCTTTTCGCTCAGGGGGCGCGAGCGCCCGCTCGAGGTGCACGGTCCGCGTGGGCTCGTCGACCTGCTCGGATCGCTGAAGCGGGTCGTCGGCAAGCTGTCGTACGAGGTGCGGGTAGTCGAGGTCGAGCCCGGCGACGTGATCGAACGGGACGGCTATCGCATCGCTGCTTTTGCCGTCTCCCACGGCGTCCCGGCTGTCGGCTGGTCGCTGATCGAGGCAACGCGACCGGGGCGGTTCGACGTCGAGGCGGCCGATGGCCTTGGCGTGCCGAGCGGGCCCGCGCGCGGCGCACTCCAAGGAGGGGAGTCGGTGACCCTTCCGGACGGCCGCACCGTTAGCACCGATCAGGTGCTCGGGCCGCCTCGACCCGGCCGCAAGATCGTGATCACCGGTGACACGGCACCGTCCGAGACGATCGTCGAAGCGGCGTGGGGCGCGGATGTCCTCGTCACCGAGGCGACCTTCTCCGAAGAAGAGCGCGAGCGCGCGGAGGAGACCATGCACCAGACGGCCGCCCAGGCCGCCGGCATCGCACAACGCGCGAACGTCGGGCTGCTCGCCCTGACTCACCTTTCCAATCGCTACTTCGGCCCGGAAATCGCCGGCGAGGCGCGCGAGATCTTCCCGGACACCGTCGTCCCGAAGGATTTCGACATCGTCGAGGTCCCGTTCGTCGAGCGAGGCACACCCCAGCTCGTCAAGGGTGGGGCGCTCCACCGGCGCGAGCCGGAGGCCGTATCATCCGCGCCGCAATGACAGGCATGGTTCGAGTAGCGGTGGCCGGTGACGTCACCGAGGCGGAGGAGATCCAGGAGATCCTGCGCTCGGCGGGCATCGACGCGGAGATCGCCGACGGCGAGGACGACTCCGTGACCGTTTCGGTCCCGGAGTCGTCCGTCGAGCAGGCGCAGGATGCGATCGAGGCGATGACCGAGCCCGACGACGTGATCGGCGAACCGTAGGATTGGAGGCAGTCATGGGCATGGTGGTCTTCCGTGGCCGTCCGACCGCGACACAGTCGCGGCCGCGGCCAGCACTTTCTCCGCAGTAGCAAGCTCGCAGCGGAGCTCGTTCGCGCCGCCGGGATCCGGCGGGAAGACCTCGTCCTCGACCTCGGTGCCGGAACAGGCGCTCTGACGGCCGCGCTCGTCCGCCGCGGAGCGTCCGTGGTCGCGGTGGAGATCGACACTGAACTGGCCGCCGGCCTGCGGCGGCGATTTCCCGAGGTTCGAGTCGTCGAGGACGACTTGCAGTCCTTTGCGCTCCCTCGCGTGCGGTTCAAGGTTGTCGCCAATCTGCCGTTCGGATGTGCCACGGCGCTCCTTCGCCGGCTGCTCGATCCACGAGCGCTGCTGGAAAGGGCCGATGTGATCGTCGAGTGGGACATGGCGTCCAAGCGCGCTTCGGTGTGGCCCGGCACGCAGCTCAGCGCCTACTGGGGCGCCTGGTTCGAGCTCTCGCTCGCGCGGCGGCTGCCGCGCTCGGTCTTTGCGCCGCAGCCGTCGGTCGACGCCGGCGTACTCAGGATCGTTCGGCGAGGGGAGCCGCTCGTCCCGGCAGCGGACCGTGCCGCCTATCAGCTGTTCCTCGCGCGAGGCTATCGCGGCGGTCTGCGGTCGGTTGTGACTCCGCACCGTCTGAAACGCTGTGAAGCCGAGCTCGGCCTGGCCCGGCAGGCGCGGCCGCGTGACCTCGATGCCATGCAATGGGCGGGGCTCTGGCGCGTCGTCCGGCAAAGCGTTTAGAGTCCCGTCCGACCCGAACCCCTTTAAGCCGGTCCAGTGAGGCCGGAAAGGAGTTGCATGAACCTGCTTGCCCGCAAACCGTCGAGCCTGCCTGCGCCGTGACCACGGTGGAGGCTCCGGCGGGAACCGTTCTGCTCGATGCTGATGCGCTCCGGCGGACGCTGTCGCGGATCGCGCACGAGATCATCGAGGCGAATCCCGATCTGACGCGAGTGGCGCTCGTCGGCATCCAGACGCGCGGCGTGCCGCTCGCGCATCGTCTGCGACGGCTGATCGAGGAGCGAGCCGGCGCTGCGCCCGATCTCGGCGCGGTCGACATCACGTTCTACCGCGACGACGTCCAGGTGCGCGGCGGGGGCGCGCCGCGGCATCCGCAGCCGGTCGTCC
>Ga0307278_10000050_pt1 | contig 57408 bp, 70 predicted proteins | sample ER_DNA_117_FD_194482 | JGI IMG/M metagenome (GOLD analysis project Ga0307278, IMG submission 194482) | Bulk soil microbial communities from the East River watershed near Crested Butte, Colorado, United States - ER_DNA_117 | ecosystem: Environmental > Terrestrial > Soil > Floodplain | place... | reverse complement strand
CATCGTCCGGACCAGTCCGGCGGTCTGAGCGTCGGCGAGGATGAACTGCATGCACTCGTCGGCGCGCTCGGCCGCAACGCTCGCGCTCCGGGTGAGGAACTCCTTGAACGCTGTGGGGCTGGGGATCTTCTTGTTACTGAAAGTTGAGAAGAACGTCTTGTAAGGCGCCACTTTCACGACGGCCTGCTTGTACGCGGTGACCTGCGCCACTTCGTCGCCTCCGGTCGCCTCGTTGCCGAGCGGCGTCAGGCTGAACTCGTCTGCGTTGATGCCACCGTTTGTAAGACCGTAGAAGCGCGACGAGGCGACCAGCTCGCGGAAATTGCTTGATGCGGGAGAGACGTTCAGGATTTCGGCGAGGGTGAGACGAGATACCTCCATCCCGGACGCATCGTCTTGGATCGCACGCGGCACTCGGAGGGCTTCTGCGAGCCCCAGAGGGGGATAGTTCCTATTCTTTGTTCCGGCTGGTCTGCCCTTAGACATCGATAGTCGTCCCGCTTTCGGAAGATGTATCGACAGTTGGCCAGAAGATTCGGCTAGAGGCCAATGATCTTCCAATTGGCCCGAGTGCGACCGTCACGGGGCGGCTGTTGAGAGGAGCGCCAGCGCGAGGGCCGGGCCGCTTGAAGGATGATCCGGGCGCCAGCGGAATACCTGATCTGCGCGGGATTAGTCGTCGTCCTCGGGTCACACTTCGACAGCGTCGACAAGCGGCTGTGCGGGGACGCTGTGGTCCGGGACCACGTGCCTACGGCGCTCCCCATTGAACCCTGGGCTGCGGCTGTGATCGAATCGAAGTGTGGTGACGTTCGAAGAACTGCTCGAGACGTGGGACGGGGAGACGGCGGTCATACACCGCGACCGGGAGAGCGGTGCCTGGGTCTTCGTCTGCCTCCATTCGACGCACCTTGGTCCCGCGGGAGGCGGCACCCGGATGAAGGTGTACGGGACGCCGGCCGAGGCGCTGGACGACGCGATGCACCTTTCGGCCGCGATGACGCGGAAGCTGGCGGTCGCGGGTCTTCCGTTCGGCGGCGGCAAGGGGGTGATCGCGGTTCCCGAGATCCCGAGCGGGGAACGGCGCAGAGCGCTGTTCCTGCGTTACGGCGATCTCGTGGCTTCGCTGGGTGGCACCTTCCGGACCAGCTCGGACATGAACACCGGTGAGGCCGACATGGACGTCATTGGCGAGCGAACCGAGTACGTCTTTGGCCGATCGGCCAAGACCGGCGGCTCGGGGAATCCGGCCGCGCCAACGGCGGTCGGCGTCTACCACGGCATCCGAGCCAGCCTCTCACAGGCCTTCGGATCGGACGAGCTCGAGGGGCGAATCGTCCTCGTCCAGGGGGCAGGCGGAGTCGGCTTGGGGCTTGCGGACCAGCTGGCGAATGCCGGTGCCTCGATCCTCGTCGCCGACATCGACCCCGAGCGCGCACACACCGTTGCCGTTCGCGCGGGCGGCACGACGGTGTCTGCCGACCAAGTCTTCGAGACCGACTGCGACGTCTACGCACCGTGTGCGGTCGGCGGCGTCTTGAGCGTGGAGAGCGTGCGGCAGCTTCGGTGCCGGATCGTCGCCGGTTCGGCGAACAACCAACTCGCGCAGGCACAGGCGGCCGAGCTGTTCCGCGCGCGGGGGATCGTATACGCGCCCGACTATGTGATCAACGCCGGCGGAGCCATCGCGCTCGTCGGTCTGGAGCAGCTCGGCTGGACCAGATCCGAGCTCGACGCGGCGCTGGCCGGGATCGGCGAGACGCTGGGGCAGATCTACGAGCGGGCCGACACACAAGGCACCTCGACGGCGGCCGCCGCCGACGCGCTTGCCGAGGAGCGGCTGAGAGTGCGCTAGCTGCACGCGACGAGCTGTGGAGATAGAGCCCATCGCCGGTATCGGGTCAGCCGGTACAGCCGGCTCGCACCCGGAATTACCGGCTAGACCAGGCGTTTCCTATCGGCTCGAACCGGCTGTGACCGGCTGCGATCGGCTGCTGCCCGGCAGAGCCTCTGCAGTACGTGTGCAGTCTGGTCTGGTGTCGAATCAGGCAACAGAGCGTGGTCGCGCCCTCAGCGTGTGTGGCCGGTCACTCGATGACGGGCCTGGCGATTGCGGGCGGCTCGCGGCCGGCGAGGAGCCAGCCCGCCGCCGCTGCTGTCAGCGGGACGCCGACGATCATGAGGACGAGGTACCGGACCGGCACGTCACTCAGGTAGCCGAGGTCGTCGTGATACGTCGCCATCAGGACCACGTACGTGCCGGCGACGCCGAGGAGCGCACCGAGGAGGGCGAGCGCGCCGGCCGTGGCAGCGGTTAGCGTGCGGCGGATCCTGCCGGTTGCTCCGGTCGCGGTCAGGGTGCGGAGGTCGCCTGCGCTCTCGCTGCGGATCAGACCCACGGTCATGGCGAGGATCGCGAGCGCGAGGAGGGCGCCCGCGGCGGTCGCGATCGCCTTGGGCCTCGCGAGGGAGGTGTTCTCTCGCTGTGTCTCGATCGTGAGGCCGGCCTCGGCGGCGAGCTCGCGGGCGGCGGCCATCTGTTCGCTCGTCAGAGGCCGGCTCGACTCCACGAGCCAGCCCGCCGCGACCTGCTTCCAGCCGTTGCGGCGAAGACCGTCGAGGGTGACGAACGAGGACGGCACGCGGCCGGTTTCGGCCCCTCCAGAGCCGAGCACCTCCCGGCTGTCGATCCTCTGGACGTTCGTGACAGCGAATTCCTTCCTCGCCTGGATGCCCAGGATGACGAGCTCGTCGGTGGGTACGGTCGGGTCGGCCAGGAAGTCCGCGCTCGGATCGATCGTGGCGGGGTCGATTCCGAGGTGCCTGAGCAGGGCAGGCGTGGCGACGTAGAGACCCGATCCCCGGGTCCAGCGCTTGGGGTCGACTTGCCTCGCGAGACCGACAGCGACAAGGGCCCGGTCGCCCTCGAATGTGGCTATCGGCGGATCGTCGGGTTGGAGGGCCTTCCGAAGCGGGATCACCGTTGCCCCGCCGAGACCTGCGGCGAGTTGACGGACGCGCGCCGCGCTCCGTGCGAGCTGGGCGGGTGTTTGGATTGGGAGCGGGATGAGCTCCGGGTCTCGCGTTGGGCCTGTGTATACCCGGATTTGGCGGTCGGACAGGTTGGGGAGCTCGGCGGCCATCCGCTCGGCCTCCCGCTTCTCCTCGGCTGCCGCGGTGACGACGACAGCCGCTGCGATGCCGAGGGCGAGGATGACGGCGGCGAGTGCCGCCCCGGAGCGGGCCTGGTAGCGGGCGAGGTCTCGCAGCGCCAGGCGCGCGGCGATGGGGACGTGCCCGGCCGTCCGGGCGAAGATGCGGATCGCCAGTGGACCCAGGAGCAGCGTGCCGAGGATCGTCGCCAGGATCCCGACGACGATGAGCGCCCTGCTGGTTCGGTCGGAGAGCACGAGGCTGCCGATTCCTCCGGCGATCAGCAGAGCGGCCAGGATCGCCGAGCGATGTGCGGGCTTCGGCCTGGGCGGTCGCGCCGAGAGGGCGAGCATCACGGGGACGCGGGCCACCGCGCGCCCCGGCCACCAGGCGGCGACCGTGGCGCCGAGGACTGCGACAAGGACGACCATCGCTAGCAGTGTCCAGGGCAGGCTGAGCGCGTCGATGCGATGGTTGAACGCGGTCTCGAGCGTCGGGAGGATCACGAGCCAGAGCGCGAGACCCACGACTGTCCCGACCACTGCGCCGATCGCGCCGACGACGGTTCCGTTGGTCAGCAGCACGAGCCGCAACTGCTTCTGCGTGGCACCGATCGCAGCGAGCATGCCGAGCTGGCGGAGCCGCCGCTGCGCGATGACGGCGAAGCCTGCGGCGGCAACGAGCGAGGCCAGGAGCAGGAAGACGGTGGCCAGGGAGAACATCGCCAGGGCGCTGGCCGACTGGTTCTTCGGCCGAGCCTCGGACCCGGCGAATGCGGACGGGCCGCCCGCTCCGCGATCGAGGGATTGGGTGAAGGCGTCGATCGAGCCTTCGCCGGCGTCAACGAGAACCGTGACGCTGTCGGACGCTCCTCCGGACGCGGGGGAGACGAGGGCGAACTCGTCCGACAGATCACGTGGGTTCTCGACGATGCCGACGATGGTCCGTCGACGATCGTCGAGCGCCAGGGTCGATCCGATGTCGAGCCGCAGGAGCTCGGCCACCCCGTCGGTGACTGCTACCTGCCGGGGACCCACCGGGTAGCTGCCTCGGCGGAGCGCGAGCAGCGCGCTCCCGAACGCGCCTCGCGGGTCCTGAGCGCGGTAGTCCACGGTCTCGACGCTGCCGGGTACAGCGACCGAGCGATGGGCAATGGCGTCGATCGTTCCGAACGACCTCTGAGCGGCGGCGAGTCCGGCCTGGAGCTTGCGCGGATCGGTGCCGTCGAACCTGAGTAAGTAAGTGGCAGAGCCGTGGTCGGCGTCGTCGGCGGCACCGGAGTTGTACGCGATCGTGATGCTGCCGATCGCGACCGCGACCGCGACGGTGAGCAGCGTCACGACCAGGATCTGCTGGCGCCACTCGCGGCGGAACATGCGCGTGGCCCAGCGGATCACGGCGCGGCGGGCGACGACGCCGCCATTCCTCGGCCTGCGCAGGCCTGAGTCGTGAGCGAGTGTCGTCATCGCCGTTCACCCGCAGCGAGGAGCGACTCGGGGCCGGGCGGCGCGACCGTCTGGTCGACGACATGGCCATCGCGCAGGAAGACGACGCGGTCGGCCCAGGACGCCAGGTGCGCCTCGTGGGTTACGACGACACCCGCGACACCCCGCCGCGTGGCGGCCCGCAGCAGGCGCATGATCGCCTCGCCGTTCACGGAGTCGAGCGCTCCGGTCGGCTCGTCCGCGAGCAGCAACCGGCGCTCGCCGACGATCGCTCGCGCGATCGCAACCCGCTGGCGCTCGCCGCCCGAGAGCTCGTCCGGGTAGCGATCGGCGTGCTCGGCCACATCGAGCTCCTCCATCGCCTTCAGGGCCGTCGCGCGTGCGGTCTTCGACGCGAGGCCGTCGAGCTCGAGGGGCAGGGTGACGTTCTCGACTGCCGTCAGCCCTGGGAGCAGGTTGAAGTCCTGGAAGACATAGCCAATCGACCGGCGTCGCATCTGCGCTTGATCCGAGCGCGAGACGGTTGCGAGGTCGACGCCGTCCACGAGCACCTGGCCGCGGGTCGTGTCCTCGAGGCTGCCGGCGATCGTCAAGAGCGTGCTCTTGCCGGAACCGCTTGGCCCCATGATCGCCACGAGCTCGCCGCGCTCGACCGAGAAATCGATGTCGCGGAGCGCGCACACCTCGCTCGGCCCCGAGCCGTAGACCTTCGATACCTGGTGCAGTTCGAGTGCGCTCGTCATTGCGAGACCTCCATCGGGTGAGTTGGTTCGAGAGGCGCAGCGGGCGCGGCGATCGGTGCGACTGGCGGCAGCTGCTTCAAACGAACGTCGGCGGCATCGAGCCAGCGGACGATCGCTTCGAGCCGGAAGAGCTCAGCATCAGCGACGAGCGCCAACGCCAGGTCGTCCTCCTTCGCCGCGGCCTTGACCTGGGTGTAGCGCTGCATGATCTCGATCACGTGCCGGCGGTGTGCCTGCAGGATCTCGCGGATGTCGGTCCCGGGGACCTGCAGAGCCACCAGCACCTTGATCACGAGCTCGTCGCGCGGGGGAGGTACGAGGTCGGGCGGGGTGCGAAGCCAGTCGGCCAGCTCGCGCTCGCCTGTGGACGTGATCCTGTACCGCTTCTGCGATCGCTCGCTTTCCCCGTCGTCGGTCTCGACGAGTTCGTCCCGTTCGAGGCGCTGGAGGGTCGTGTACACCTGCCCGACGTTGAGCGGCCAGACCTCGCCGGTCCGCGACTCGAACTCGTTCTGGAGCCGCAGGCCGTACTTTGGCCCTTCGCTCAGCAGGGCAAGGAGGGCATGTGGAACGCTCAGAGCCGGTTCCTGTTCGTAATCATACTGAGTAGTATACCGGGTATTATTCCACTGCGCAAGTAAGTGCTGTGCGGCAGGCTTTCGGGCCTGCTGACGAGGTCAGCGTTGTGCCAGATCGAACACGTCTACTGAAATGGGGGCGGTGCCGGGGCGTCGAAGCGCTCTATGAGAAGACGAACGTCGTGCCACAGGGCAGCCAAACCACTGACGCCGGCAACGACCGCCAGTAGACGCCAAGGTGTCGCCACCAAGCCACTGTAAGTGGCTGCATCCTTCGGCGACGTGGCCTCCGGTCAGGGAGACAGGGTGAGGCAGATGGTCAGCGTACGGCCGCAAGTGGGCCGGCGGCTTTGCTGTGCGCGCGACATCTCTCTTGAGTAGCGTGGAGTTGTCCACCCGAGCCTCTTCAACGAATTGGCCTGAGGGGTTGAAGTGAGGCCCCGCGCGCCCTTCGCCGCACGGCCCGTGCTCCCGGTGGCAGCGGCCGAGCTGCTCCTCCAGGTCGTGTTCGCCAACGGCTACGGGTACCATCGGGACGAGCTCTACTTCCGCACCGCCGCGCGACATCCCGCATTCGGCTACGACGATCAGCCACCTCTGACCCCGCTGCTGGGGTGGGTGAGCGAGACGATTTTCGGCGAGTCGCCGCGAGGACTGCGCGTTGTCTCGGCCGTGGGGGTGGGGCTCGTGGTGGTTCTCGTGGCGCTGCTCGCGCGGGAGCTCGGCGCGGGGGCGAAGGGTCAGTTCGTCGCTGCGGCGTGCACGGCCGTATCCGGGTTCGTCCTCGCCGTCGGCCACCTGCTGAGCACGACGACCTTCGATCTGCTTGCGTGGACGGCGATCGTTCTCGTCGTTGCGCGGATCCTCGGCGGCGGCGACGAGCGGCTCTGGCTCGCCGTCGGCATTGTCATGGGCGTGGCGTTGCAGAACAAGCAGCTGCCCTTGTTGCTCGTGCTCGCCCTAGTGCCCGGGCTCGCGCTCGAGCGTCGCTTGCTCGGGCTGCTGCGCTCACGGTGGCTCTGGGCCGCTGCGGCCCTCGCCGCGGCGATCTGGCTTCCGAACCTGCTCTGGCAAGCGACGAACGGCTGGCCGCAGCTCGAGCTCGCCGCTGACCTCCGCGAGGACGAGGCCGGAGAGAGCCGCGCCACGCTCCTTCCGCTTCAGCTCCTACTCATCGGACCGCCGCTCGTACCCGTGCTCGCGGCGGGCTTGTGGGCGCTGCTCCGCGACCAGGCGCTTCGGCCCTGGCGTGCGCTTGGAATCGCGTACCCGAGCCTGCTCGTCGTCCTCCTGGTCCTGGGCGCGAAGCCGTACTACGCGGCCCCGTTGCTTCTCTGCCTGCTCGCGCCAGGAGCCCTGGTCGCCGAGCGCTGGCTTCGCTCGGTGGCGCGGAGCGTTCTGGTCGGAACGGCGATCGTGCTCAACGGCACCGTGGCGGTTCCGCTTGCGCTGCCGCTCGTCCCCGCGACCAGCCTGCATGCGACGCCGATTGCCGACATCAACGAGGACGCGATCGAGACGGTTGGGTGGCCGGAGTTCGTCCGCTCCGTGGCTCGCGTTTACCAGGGACTCCCCCCCTCGCAGAGGGCGAGCGCCGTCATCTTTACCGGGAACTACGGCGAGGCGGGAGCGATCGACCGCTTCGGCCCCGCCTACGGACTCCCGCGGGCGTTCTCGGGGCACAACGCCTACGCGAGGTTCGGGATCCCTCCGGGCTCGGCGGGCCCGGTGATCGTCCTCGGCTTCGACGGTCCCTCGGCCGACTTCGCGGATTGCCGGCGGGCGGCGACCATCGACAACGGCGTCGAGCTCGACAACGAGGAGCAGGGTGGCGCGGTCTATGTCTGCGAACGTCCTCGACGCCCATGGCGCGAGGCCTGGCCCGCGTTCAGCCATCTCGACGCTTAGCTCAGGCCGCCCGAGGCCTCGCGCCGCCGGCGAGGCCTGTTTACCGTTGCGACTGGTACGTGAGAATGGCCACCCCGGGTGGAATGACGGTGGTGTCGACAAGATCGAGGGCCATTCGCTCCACGCCGTCCTTGAAGAAGCTCCTCCCCTTCCCGAGCACAACTGGGTAGACCCAGAGTCGATACTCGTCAATGAGGTCGTGTTCCAACAGGATGTGCATGAGGCCGTGGCAGCCATACATGACCAGGTCCTGACCAGGCTGTTGCTTGAGCTTGGCCACGGCCTCCGGGACATCGCCTTCGATCAGATGGGAGTTCTCCCACTCCAGATCCTTGAGCGTGGTTGACGCGACGTACTTCGCCATGCTGTTGATCCGGTCGACGTAGGGGAACTCTCCTGATCGCGATGGGAAAGGGCGGCGAAAAACTCGTACGTCTTGCGGCCGAAGAGCAGACCATCGCTGTGACTCAGAAGGTCGGTGTGATACTTGACCGACTCGTCGTCGTCGTACGGAAGCGCCCAATCCCGGACCTCGTCCACTCTCCCGTCCAGTGTCACATTGTTCGAAACGATCACTTTTCTCATCTCTTGCCTCCTTCGGTGTGGGTTTCGCCGCTCGAGCACTCAACTCTCCGACAACCTGCTTCACGATCCGGGCGTCCCCCTCTTGGCTGAGTCCCTAGACCTCACCGGCGTGCGCTTCGATGGCTCCGGTCGTCCGCTGGGACAGGCGGTGGCTCCCTCCCGGCTGCGAGATGCCGGATTGTCCTCGTCTCTCCCCGGTGCACGTGTCGCCTCCGACATTGTTGTGTCCGAACCCGATCCGACCCGAGGTGGTCTCGCTGGCTTCCTCAACGAGCGAGCACTGTTGGAGATGGTGGAGGCCGTGTACGCTCGGGTGCGAGGGGCGTTGCAGGCTGGCCGCTTCCCGCTCATCTACGGCGGCGACTGTTCTGTCCTGCTTGGTGCCGTTCCTGCGCTCCGCGATGTCTACGGTAGTGCCGCCCTGCTCTTCGTCGATGGACATGAGGACGCAACAACCATGGAACAGTCGACGACCGGTGAGGCTGCGAACATGGAAATCGCGCTGCTGCTCGGCATCACCGGGCAGCACGCGCCCCAGCCGATGCGAAGCCGGTTGCCGGTACTTCGGCCTGAGACGATTGCGATGCTGGGCCAACGCGACTCGAACTACCGCTACGAAATCGGCGTGTCGAGCATCGCAGATCGCGTCCGTCTCCACGGCGCGGAGGAGCTTCGCCGCGATCCCGACAAGATCGCCGCACTGGCGGCTGCCCACGTTGCCGGCCAGGCTTCTGGTTGGTGGCTGCACGTCGACCTGGACGTGCTCGACGAAAAGGAGTTCCGCGCTTGCGGGGCGGCTAGCGATGTGTCGATGCCGGAAGGGCTGACGTGGGCGGAGTTAACGACCGTAACGAGAACTGCCTTGGAGGCCGACGGCTGTCGGGGCTGGAGCATCGGCGTGTACAACCCCGACCTCGATCCCGAGGGCCGAGACGCGCAACGGATCGTTGCCTATCTTGCCGATGTTACGGGCCACAGTGGCGCTCGTACGGCGAGGTAGTCGGACGAGCCTCGGTGCACGAATAGATCCCTCGTCCCTCCGGTGGTTCCAGCGGAAGGTGTACTCGTCCAGGTAGTTCGGCAGGTACTTCTTCGAGATCTGCCGCCCTAACACCCGCATTTCGATTTAGGGGGAAGGGCCGACTCGCTGCTGGCGCTCGTTCAGCGCGCGTTCGGCTTACCAATGGACTTGCCAAACAGCGCCTTGGGTCGAGCCAGGACGGGTCAGTACGGGCGAAAACCCGCTACGAGCAGCGGATTTTCGAGCGGGAGCGACGGGACTCGAACCCGCGACCTCCGGCGTGACAGGCCGGTTCTGGTACTTCCGGGCTCGCCGGGAGGAGGCGGGGATCACAGGCGAGAGCAGGGCTTTTCTCCCGTTGTCTTGCGGGGATTGCCGGCCACCGGCGGGGACTTCCGGCGACCTCCTGCGGGATCTGCGCGGGATAGCGGCGAGCCTTGTGCGCTTCTATGAGAGCCCTGGACTTGAGGACAGGGTCGAGCCGGTGATGATGGCCGTTCGTCCAGCGAGTGTTATCTCCATCGGTGGTTGTCCTCCTTCCTTGTCCCGGTGCTGCGGCGCTCCCAGGGGGACGCGGCGCCGAACACGCCCATGTCGTCGAAGGAGCGGCTCCCGGCTCTGCCGGGACGAGGTTTGGTTGCTACTTTGCGGCTCCTTTTGCCTGCGCGAATCAGGCCGCGACGTCAAGGACGAGCTTGCCCGTGGTGCGGCGGCTCTCGAGAGCGCGCTGCGCGTCTGCAGCCCGCTCCAGCGGGAGGATGTTGCTTATCTCGATCTGGACGGCGTCCGCGGCAACGAGAGCGAAGGACGCTCGCGCGATCGAAGCCAGCCGCTCTGGGTTGCTGTCGGCCAGCGATGTGATGCTCAGGCCTCCTGCGCAATAGTTGCCGTTTCGCAGGAGGGCGGGAGCGAGCTTCTCCTCGGGCACACCGCCTGCGTTGCCGTAGGCGACTAGCATTCCGAACGGCGCAAGCGCCTCCCAGCCGCGGCGGCGCGCTTGGCCGCCGACCGAGTCGAGCATGAGGTCGAAGGATCTCGGCTTGAGAGCGCCGACATCTACCTCCGCCGTGGTGACGACCTCCTCGAATCCGTATCGATAAGCGACCGCAACCTTTTCGGCGCTCGAAACGATGCCGACGGCGTGGGCTCCGACATGGCGTGCCATCTGGCCGAGGACCATGCCCGTTCCGCCAGCCGCGGCGTTGATGAGAACACGATCGCCCTGGCGGACGCGGCCGAGTTCGTGCAGCAGCGCATATGCGGTCGGGACGGTGATGGGCAGCGCGGCGGCTATCGGCCAGTCGAGGCCTTCTGGCACCGCGAACGTTTTGTGTGCGTCGGCGATCGCGAACTCCGCGTAGCCGCCGGTCACCGTGATGGCGCAGACGCGGTCGCCGGGCGACAGATGCTCCACGCCGTCGCCGAGCTTCACGACCGTGCCGGCGACCTCCATCCCCGGTACGAACGGCGGCCGTACGCCGAGGTAACCGCTCCGACGCATCAGGACCTCGGCGAAGCCGACTCCGGCGCAGCGGACGGCGATCAGGACCTCACCCGGCACCACCCTGGGGAACGGGCAGGTCCTGGACCTGCAGCACGTCTGCCTCGCCGAGTTCTTCGACGAGGACAGCTCGCATCGTCTGCGCCGCCCCGTCGACTTCTGCTCTCGGCGTCAAGAGCACCCGCTCTGGCCCTCCGTCTGTTTGTCGTTGTCGTCGTTGCCGAGTGGCGCCTACGGCTCCGCTTGCTCTTCTGCCGGCTGGTAAGAGAGGACGATCACGCCAGTCCCAAAGGCGTGTGTATCCACGAGTTTCAGCGCGGTCTGATCCGTACCCTTGGGGAAGAGCCGTTTGCCGGTGCCTAGCACGAGGGGGTTGAGCCAGATTCGATACTCATCGACGAGGCCATGCTGCGTCAGTGTGTGCATGAGATCGCCGCTGCCGTACATCAGAATCTGCTGGCCGGGCTCCTGCTTCAGCTTGGCGATCTCGGCTGGGACGTCCCCGCTGATGACGGTTGTGTTATTCCAGTCGGCTGCTTGGAGGGTGGATGAAACAACGAACTTGGGCAGGGCGTTCATCCTGTCGGCGAACTCACCATCCCTGGACGGCCAGGAGCCCGCAAAGATCTCGTAGACCTTTCGTCCCATCAGGAGCGCGTCGGACGCGAGAAGCTGCTCCCATGCGTATTGCTCGTGTTCGTCGCTCCAGAGCTCCCACTTCTCCGGTGCTTCCATGACGCCATCCAAGGTCATGTACATCGAGATAACGAGCTTCCTCATCTGACCTCTCCTGTTCTGATTGCCGTCGACGCGAGTCCCTGATCGACGGGTAATGGCCTGCGCTTCGTTCCCGTCGCTCTGCGGTTCGTCCTGCCCCTGGGCGCGGTCTCCGCCACGCAGCCTGCGCCTTTCATCACGCCGTCGACCCAACACATTGTCGCCCGAGACCGCCGTCTTTCATGCGGTGCTCCTTTCGAGTCGTGGTACAGATCGGCCTGGTCGGACGCAGGCATGGACGCTGGCCGCTTCGGCTCGGCGCTCGGCTGCCTCACGGCCTGCACCGAGGAGTACTGCCCCGAGCGCTGCGGCTGCGGCCGAGAAGCCGGCGGCAACGAGGAAGGCAACGTGGTAGCCGCCGCTCAGCGCTGCGAGTCGGCTCTCGCCCGAGCCGAGCAGGTGGTCGGTGCGAGAGGCGGCGACGCCTGCGAGCACGGCGAGGCCAAGCGCGCCGCCCAACATGAACGAGGTGTTGACCATCCCGGAGGCGAGGCCGGACTCTGCCGGTGCGACGTCGCTCATCGCGGCGAGCAGCACCGGGTTCAAGGCCATGCCGGCGCCGACGCCGAGCAGGATCATGCTCGGCAGGACGTCGACGGCGAAGCTCCCGCCGACCGGCGCCCGCGCGAAGAGTGCAAGCCCCGTTGTGGCCAGCGCCAGCCCCGCCACCAACGGCAGCCTGACGCCGAGCCGCGTCACGAGCTTGGCCGATAGGGCGACCGAGAAGGCGGCCATGATCAGGTTGCCGGGCAGGAAGGCGAGACCGACCTGTAGCGGGCTGTAGCCAAGCACCAACTGCAGGTAGAGAGCGGTGAGGAAGAACCAGGCGAACATCGCCGCCGCCCAGAGGACGCCGACAACGTTCGCGGTCGCGACCCTGCGCAACCCGAACAGGCGAAGTGGCACCAACGGTGTACTGACGCGCGCCTCAACTGCGAGGAACCCCGCCAGCAGGACGCCCGCGGCGGCAAACAGTCCCAGCGTCTGCGCGGAGGTCCACCCCTGCTGGTTGCCGTTCACAACCGCATAGACAGCGAGCATCACCGAGCCGGTAACCGTCAGCGCACCGGCAACATCCAGGCGTCCGCCGGCAAGTTCGCTGCGACCCCCCGGCACCAGCCGCGGCGAGAGCGCGACGACGAGAACCCCGATCGGCACGTTGACGAGGAAGATCCAGTGCCAGTCGAGCGAGTTCGTCAGCACGCCACCGAGCAGCACTCCGAGGCTGCCGCCGCCGGAGGCGACAAAGCCGTAGAGGCCCATCGCCTTCGCCCGCTCGGCCGGCTCCGTGAACAGGTTGATCATCAGCGAGAGCGCGACGGCCTCGACGACCGCGCCGCCGAGTCCCTGCACTGCCCGCGCACCGATCAGCACGCCCCGCGAGCCTGCTAGCCCGCATCCCAGCGAAGCGAGCGTGAAGAGCGTGATCCCACAGATGAAGAGCCGTCGATGCCCGAACAGATCGCCCAGCCGGCCGCCCAGCAGCAAGAACCCGCCGAAGGTCAGCAGGTAGCCGTTCACGACCCAGGCCAGCGAAGCCTCGGAGAAGTCGAGATCGGTCCGAATCGACGGCAAGGCAACGCCGACGATCGTCGTATCGAGGACGATCATGAGACTGCCCAGGCAGAGCACATACAGCGCGAACCAGCGCCCGCGTCCGTCGGTGCTCGCCCCCTCTGTCATCGGCGGTCGTCCCGTCGGTCCATCAACTCGGTTCTCCCGCGTCGACAGCATAGGATCCCCGCGTCGGCAGCATAGGGAAGATTTCCCTCGAGTTCACCGAGGTGATGGGCGAGGCTGGATCGAGCGTTCCGCTCGCAGCTTGTTTCGAATAGCGGTGCAGTACCGGCTGGCCGACGTGCAACTCCCTCTCCTTGCGCTGCCGGCTCACCTCTAGCTTGAGCCAGCGTCTGGTTTGGGGTCGAGGCGCGGCGGCCCGGTCATGGCACGGCGAATCAATAGACCATCTTGAGGCCGCCACGGACGGCGCGGCTCCTGCCGGTGCGAACAGGCGAGGCGGCGGCGGCGGGGCTCCAGGGGGGAGTTTCGTGGTGGGCGTCGGAGGGGCGGTCGGTGCACCAACCGGCGGGTCGAGTAGCATCCCTTGACAGGGTCCGCGTCGTAGAATCTGGTCGTGCCCGGTTGACGCTAGAGCACGCGCGACTTCCCGGTTCTTGCGGCCTCGGCGACGCTGCCCTCGCGGCGAGGGCTCGCACCTGAGCGCCTCGGCGGCGGCGCTCGTGCACCTCCTTGTGTGACTGCTGCTCGTTCTGGTGAATCGCTGACGGCAAACGAGGAGGAGGAAATGACAAGCATCGGCCAAGAGAACCTCGAGACGGTCATAACCGACTTCTTCGGCGCGCTCCGGCGCGGCGACTTCGACGCCGCGGCGGCGCTGCTCGATCCCGAAGTCACCTGGCAGGGGCTGCGCGAGGACTGGCTCTGCCAGGGCCGCGAGGAGGTGATCGAGACCTTCCGCTGGGGCCTTGAGCAGCGCCGCGAGGTTGATGCGCTCGAGTTCACCCGTGGCGTTGACCAGGTTGTACTGGGCGCCCGTGGCCCGAGCATCAGCGAGGTCGACGGCGAGCCGCTCGGGGGCCAGATCTTCAACGTCTTCACGCTGCGGGATGGCCGGATCGTGCGCATCGTCGACTACCGCCGCCGCGGCGAGGCGCTTACGGCAGCGCGCGTCGAGGGTGACGCAGGCTGGCGCTGATCGGGGGCGCGTAGCGGCCACGACCACCGTCGGAGCATACGAAGCGGCACGTCCACGTCGCAGACACGGCCAGCGAAGCGGGCTCGATTCGCTCTTCCTCTTTGAGTTGAGTGCGATGGCTCGAACGATGATTCGATCAGGCGCCGAGCGACGGCCCGTCGAGCATCGACTCGGCGAGTCGCAGGATGCAGGCCGAGCGGCGGCGTTGTCTCCACGTACTCCGACCGCCGGTCGTAGTGACCGGCGCGAAGCCTGCGGGTATTACCGGCCACCACCGGCTCGTGCCGGGAATCTGCGTGCGGGATCAGCGCGGGATCGTCGGAAGCCGGAGGTCGTGTGCGCCTAGCGCGGCAGCAACACGTGATGATTTGCAGGGATTTTACGGGAGCGACGGGACTCGAACCCGCGACCTCCGGCGTGACAGGCCGGTCTTGGCGCTTCCGGCGTGAGCGGGGATAGGCGGGGATTCCCGACGCGAGCAGGTCTTTCGACTGGATCAGCGGGTGCGGGCGGGGACTTCCAGCGACCTCATGCGGGATGAGCGCGGGATGCGCAGTTGTCGCAACTGTAGACAGGCGGGATCTGTGCGGGATGCCGTCGTCGTGCCCGCTGTACGCTGATCTAACGGCACGAGGCCGAACGTGGCGAGTGTCCAGAACACGTCGAATCGATGGTGGTCGACTCCCTCCTTACCATCAAGGTCTCACGGCAACTGGTCGCAACCCACGGCAACGGTTTTGGCTTGTTCTTGCCGTTTCCCGCTCGGGGGATTTGCGACCGGTTGCCACTGGTTGCGACCGCTAGGCTCCATAAACGCTCCATACCCGTGGCCGGAATCCCCTGATGAGAAGTCGGATACGTCGCCCATCCGTTCTCGGGACACAGGCTTGACCGCTTCCGTGTAGAGAGGGGTGGGTCATTGCACCGTTGTGCGGCGCGTTGGCCCCGCCTTCGGGTCACGCTAGCGTGCCGATCTCGCCGGCCTCCTGGACCGTGCTTAGTACTCGTCGTGGCGGCGGATCCACACCTGGAACGCGTCGCCTTCGTCCCGGCCCTTCGACGCCCGGTCGAGGATCCCGTAGTAGCCCATCAGGAACTCGAGGCCGCGGGCCGTGGTCGCGTAGGTCTGGTACACGGTGCCGTCGTCGAGGGCGAATGCGCTGAAGCCCGGGCCCTGGGTGAGGTAGCCCGTGACATCGGTGCCGGTCGAGTTTGCGTTGTGGTCGACGATCGGCGGCGGTCCCGCCTCGAGCATCGGCGCGATCGCCTCGCGCGTCTGCTCCTCGGTGCGTGAGTAGCCGAGGTCGAAGTTGAAGTCGCTGCCCGCCGACGAGACCCAGGGCATGTTCCAGCCCATCCGCTGCTTGTACGCCTGCAGCTTCTCGAGTGGCGCCTGCGAGACGTACATCATCGTCACGTCGCGCGCGTGCAGGTGCAGGAGGGCGCCGTCGACAGTGTCGGCCATCGACGAGCACGTCGGGCAACCTGCCTCGTAGCTGGGGCCGAACATGAAGTGGTAGACGAGCAGCTGACTGCGGCCGTCGAAGAGCTCCGCCAGCGTGCGCGTGCCGTCGTCGGTGTCGAAGAGGTACTCCTGCTCGACGCGGACCCAGGGCAGCTCGCGCCGCCGCCGTGCCAGCTCGTCACCCAGGCGGGTGTGCTCCTTCTCGCGAGCGAGCAGCTCCTCGCGGGCAGCTGCCCACTCCTCGCGATTCACGACCTCGTGGTCGGTCATCATGCTCTCCTTTCCGGCACAAGTCATCTTGGCAGCTGAGCGGTGCGCCGCGGGCCGCGACTACTCGGGAAGCGATCGTGGCAGTCCGAAGTGGGGGAAGAGGCTGCGCTCGCCGAACCAGGTGATGGCGGAGATGCGATCCTCGTCGAGTGTGAGGACCATCAGTTCGTAGGCGCGCGCGATCGCTGCCTGGGCGTCGGGGAGGACGCCGCGTGGACGCCAACGTCCGCAAGCTCCGCCAGCCAAGGCAACGGAACCGCTGGCTGAGCAGAGAAACTGGAAGCCCTCTGACGGACTCGAACCGTCGACCCCCTCCTTACCATGGCAGCCGCTGGCAACGGATTTGGCTTGCTTCTGCGGTTTTCGGCGTTGGGCGATTTGCCGTTGATTGCCACCGGTTGCAACCACGGGGCTCCATAAAGGCTCCATCCGGAGTTGTGAACTGGCTACGCCGCTGCTTGCTTGGCCAGGCTCGCCGCGCCGTTCAATTCGGGGGCCAGGGCCCAAGAGGTATGCCGATCTCCCATTCGTGGCCGAACGGGTCGACGATCCGGCCGAGGCGCCACCCGTGCTCCTCGGTGACGGGCGACGATTCCGTCGCGCCGGCGGCCACTGCCTGACGGAAGACGCTGTCAGGGTCGTCGACGACGAGCAGCGTCCGGCTGGTCGCGCCGTCGACTGCCCGTGGGCTGAGGCGTTTCATCGTCGCTGACGACGCCGCGACCCAGAACGCGGCGTCGCCCACCGCGAGTTGCGCGACGATGTCGTCCCCGTCGCCGACACGGTGAAGGACGGTTGCGCCGAATGCCTCTTCATAGAACATGAGCGCTTCACGCGGAGTCTCGACCCACAGCTCCGGCTGGATACTCGTCATCACGCCTCCTTTCTTTCGATCGTTCCAGATCAGGCGCTACGAACGGTAAATCGGCGCAAGGCACGCCTGCTGACAAAGAGAGTGTGTTGTGTTGGAGCGCGTGTCCGCGTCAATTCGGCGTGAGAGCACCAGTAGACGCCGGTCCAGGCAACGCGGTTTCATCTGCCTCGCTTCCTCCTTTCGTGTAGCTTGGTCGCCTCCAAGGCGAACGGCGGGACGAGGAAATGGACAGCTCCCCGCCGAAGAGCGGACGACAGCTTCGATCTCGCCGCCCAAAGGTCGTGCTCGATCGTCGAAGTATTGCGGGTGCCAGCGAGGGTGGACAGTGAACTCCGATACGTTCATTGAGGTCGCCGACGATTGCCCGGCGGTTCACGCCGAGGTCCCCCCGGCGCGGGGTGACCGACCAACGAAGGCAACCATCGAGTACGAGCTGATTGCCGGCGAGCCGTACGCGCTGACCGAGGAGGACGTGGCGTTTCGGACTCGCATGGTCATGCGCGACATCTCAGAAGCGGACTGGCCTGCTGAGCGGGAGCGCTTTCTGTCGCAGGAGAAGCCCCGTCTTCGAGTCAGCGCGCTGGCCAAGCGCTACGGATGGGGAATTCACATCGACTCGCACGGGCGCGTGGCGCTGGTGGCGGTCGAGTCGGCGGAGTATCAGCGTCTCGCTGCCGACCCAGCGCTACGCCACGTCAGAGCGTTCCGAACCAAGCGCGCATAACGGGCGGCGCCGGCGCGTTGACGGGGCGCGAAGCCTCCAACGCTCGGGGGTCGTCGACCCGCGCCGGAACCGACGCGGGTCGATCCGCGTGCCTAGGGGTGCCGTGTTCCTGCGGCGAGCTGTGCGAGTACTGCCCTGATCGTCGTGACGACGAGGTTGGGCTGGCCGCTTGGGATCATGTGGTCGCTCTGGGTGGCGACGATCCGCTTCCCTCCTGGAACGAGGTTCGCGAGCTTGATCTGCTCCTGTTGCCACTTCGTCTCGATCGCCTTGTCGATGCCCGGCACTACCTCGGCACCCATCGGGGCTTCGGGAATGCCGCGGCTGATGACGAGGAACGGCATCTTGGGGAGCGGGTGGCGACGCTGCGCGGCCGCCAACTGTCTGTAGCTGGTCGCGAGGTCGACCTGCTCGGCGGCGGGATTCGCGACGAACGGCGGCTGATGACGCAGCGTGGCTTGATAGGCGCGCCACTGGCTCGGCGGCATCATCTTCCGGTAGAGCGCGTTGAGCATCGCGGGGTAGTTGCCGGTGTCGATCAGGACGAGGTCAAACGACGGCGGTTCAGGTCGCGCGCGGCTCCGATTGCGGCGGGGGTTGCAGACGCGTGAGGTAGTCGATGACCGCGTGTTGGTTGTTGTGTTCGGCCCAGCCCAGCGCGGTGGAGTTGTACGACCGATCCTGGATGGTTGGGTCGGCGCCGAGTTCGACGAGGAGCTTGACGAGGTCGAGGTTGCCGTCGAAGGCGGCCTGGTGGAGCGCGGTCAGCCGCCTCACATGGTTGACGTCGAAGCCGAGCTCGACCAGCAGTCGCAGGGCGTCGATGCGGCCGAGTTCGGCGGCGCGGATGATCAGCTGCGGCCTGCGCGCCACCGCCCGAGTGGCGAGGGTGGGTTCGGTGGCCAGCTGCGCCTTGACGGCGGGCCGGTCTGCTCGCATGCAGGCGGCGAGGAAGGCATCGACCGGGTCGAGCGTTGTGTCGGCGCCGGCGGCGGCGAGCACATCGGCGATCTCACTGCTGCCGCTCAGCATCGCGAACTGGTAGGCGCTCAGGCCTTCCATGAGCGGGTGGCCGGTGCCGTGTCCGTCGACGTCGACGCCGTGGTGGAGGAGCAGCCGGACGCGCTCCGCGTTGTCGTAGAGGGTCGCCCAGAGCAGCGCATCCTGGAGCAGCTGTGGCGGGGTGGGGTGAGCGGGAGCGAGTCGGGCGTGCCAGGGGCCGCCCGAGCCTCGGCCGAGCCCATAGTCGAGCAGGAGCTCGAGCCAGTCGTCGCCGGGGATCCAGGAGAGGTTGTAGATCGCCTGCGTGTCGTTTGCGTCGGCGCCCGCGTCGAGCAGCAGCCGCGCGAGCTGCATGCGGTACAAGTGCGGTGGCGGGTCGCCCTCGCCCTGGTCGAAGCAGCCCGTCAGGGCGGTGAAGGGCGAGGTGAGCCCCTCCCAGAGGAAGCCGGCGTTCGGGTCGGCGCCGTGCTCGAGCAGCAGTTGCGCAACCTCGAGCGTCGAGTGTCCGCGCTGGGTGCTGTCGATCCGCGAGTAGGCTAGGTAGAGCAGCGGCTCCCAATCGTGCGGCCCACCCGGCAGGCATGTCTGGGCGGGATCGTCGTCAAGGAGTACGCGGGCGGCGGCAATGTCGCCCACCGCCGCGATCGTGTGGATGCTGGCGGCGGCGAGTTCGGGATGCTCGGAGAGAAGCTCGCGTGCTTGCTGCCAGCGGCCTTGGCTGTCGATCGAGGCGTCGTAGGTCAGGCAGGCGAGACGCAGGAACTCGTCGACCAGCTCTTGCTGGCTGCGGACCGCGCCGCCGACCGGCTGGCGATGCGGTGAGCGCGAGTACTGCTTGACCAGCTCGACGTGGCGGCGCAGTTTCGTCCAGCTCGGGAAGCCGTACAGGCGGGCGAGGACGAGCTGGGCGTCGGCGCGTGTGAAGGCTGCCAGCTCGTGGGCGCCGGCAGGGCTGTCGGTGAGCCGCGGGTGGAACTCGCGGGCGAGGGCGACCGCCTCGTCGTCAGCGGAGCGCACGCGACGCTGCAGCGTCTTGGCGTGGTTTCGGAGCTGCTCGAGGTTGGGGTCGCTGGGGAGACGGCGGGTCGGCACGGGTGCCTCCTTTCGGAAACGCCTGGCGTCCGCAGGTCAGGCCAAAAGGAGGTGACCGACTTCGAACAAGCGACCAACAAGCAGGTGGGCTTCGCCCTTTCCGCGGACCGGTTGCGCCCTGAGCGCCGAGGCCGACGATAGCAGCCCGCCCGATCACGATCGAATCGGATTCCTGCCCACTGCGCCGAGCGTGCCGGCGGCGCGTCTAGCGCCAGTGGTGGTCGCTGAGGCCGGCATCGGTGAGCGCGTCGGCGCGGTGCGCGTGGTCGCGCAGGCGCACGATCTGACCCTCGCGGAGCGTGAACACCGTGAACAGCTGGCCGTCGAGCTGCACGCCGGCGAACTCTTGGCGGGCGTGGTCGCGGACGCCGAGCACGGCGTGATCGTCGTCGGCGAGCAGCTCGAGCGCGTCGACCTGCGGCGGCTGGGCGAGCGCGGCGCGCAACCAAGCGAGCACCTGGCCGCGTCCCTCGCAAGCGGCGGCGCCGGCGACGTCGACCCAGACGACGTCGGTGTGGAAGCGCTCTGCGATCGAGCTGACGTCGCCGCGGCGCAGCGCGTCGATCCAGTCGAGCACGAGTTGCAGATTGGCCTGAGCCTGCTCGTGATGCATCGTCTCCTCCTTCGGACTGCACGAACGGAACGGGACGAGAACGTCAGAGGAGCGGGCGGTGCGCGCGCACCACCACCGAGCCGCTCCACGCCCGGGCGCAGCCACAACGGCGACCCGCACGCGAAGAAGAAGACCTTTCAGGCGGCGGGCCTCGATCGACGAGCGGCTCTCTACGGTCAGCCAGGCACCAGGAAGAAATGGTACGCCGCCGCAGCGAGTGTGTCCAAGCCAGCCTACGGACCGCCGAACGATCCGGGCCGTAGGCGGGGCTAACCGGCTCCGATAAGCGGCAACAGGCCCCGCTGCAGCTCATCGGTTGCGCCGATGATCGGCGAGCCGGAGGCGAGCGCCTCCCCAGGCTCGCCGCGCCAGCGTGCGTCCGGGTCGTAGACGAGGAAGGTGTCCCAGAAGGCGCCGCCGTTGGCTTGTAACCAGGTGCCGACCAGCTGCTGTGGGTCCCAGAGCTGGGTGACGCGCGGGTCCTTGAGCACCTCGCGGTCCCAGGCGGCGCGGCTGTCGCCGGCGAGCACGGGCATCCAGATCGCGTAGACGTGGAGCTTGGCGTTCGGGTATCGCTCGAGGATGTGCTGCCGGACCCAACTGGCGCCGGTGAGGCAGGTCGGTCAGGTGGGCGAGATCAGCAGCACCAGCCGCGGCACGCCCTGGTCGGCGTTGAAGAGCGCGAACAATGTCGACGTTTGTCCGGAGCGCTCGAGGTCGACGAGCCGCGTCGAAGCGTTGAGCGTCCGGCTCGACGGGCTGGTCGCAGTCTGCTGCGAGCTGCCGCCGCAGCCGCTGACGGCGAGCGCGAGCGCGGCGAGGGAAAGGGCGAGCGCGCGTCTCATCTCAGCTTGTCCCCCGTCGGGTGGTGGCACGCGCCCCTGGCTGCGCGCTGCGCCAGGCGCCGGCGGCGAGCGCGAGCAGGACGAGCAGCGCGAGCGCGAGTACGAAGCTGACCCCGAGCCGGCCGGCCAGGGTCTGCATGCGGGCGTTGTAGCGAGTGGCGACGCCGACGATCGGATCGTCGGCCAGCGTCGCGCTGGAGCCGAACTCGAGCCGCGCCCAGAAGTAGGTCAGGTAGCCGCCGGCGAGCAGGAGCAGCAGGCCGGAGACGCGGTGCAGGCGTCCGGCCAGCGGGCCCAGCCGCCGTCCGAGCCCTTCGCGCAGCAGGGTGGCGACGACCAGTAACGCGAGGATTGTGGTGGCGATTCCGGTCACGTAGGCGCCCACCACCGCCAGCGCATTACCGCTTCCGCGCACGGCGAGCGAGGAGGCAAGGAAGGCGAGGAAGACCGGCAGGCTGCAGCCGAGCGAGGCCAGTCCGTAGGCGACGCCGAAGACGAGCGGCCGCAGCCAGTGGCGTTCGCTCCTGGCGAGACCGGCCGGCAGCGGCACCGCCAGCGAGCCGCGTGCGGCAAGCGCGACCGCTCCAGCGAGCATCGCGGCGGCGCCGGCTGCGAGGCCGAGCCAGGGGACGGCGTCGGTGATCCGGCTCGCCCCATAGACGAGCGGCAGCCCGATCGCTGTGAACACGCCGACGACGCCGAGCGTCAGCAATGCTCCGACGAGGAGCCCTTGCAGCAGCCCGCTGCGCGCACGTGGCAGCCGTTCATGCTCCGCGCCCAGGTAGTAGGAGAGAAACGCCGGGAGTAGCGGCACGCTGCAGGGGTTGAGCGCGACCAGCGCGCCGGCGACCAGCGCCACCGAGAGCGGCACCGTCTGCGCCGCGCTACTCACGGCTGCGAGCGACGATCGCCTCGGCCGCCTTCAAGGAGACGCCGACCTTGCCGAGCACGTGGCTGGCGAGCGAGTCGGGGACGCTGAGCATGCCGAGCAGGATGTGCTCGTCCCCGAGCGGCTGCCCGTCGGCGTGATCGAGCGCGTAGGCAAACGCCATCTTCAGCCGCGGCATGATGCCGAGGCAGCCAGCCCGTGTCGCCTCGAGCGCGCCCGGCCCGAACGTTTCCTCGAGCCGCTCTTGCACCGCCTCGAAGTCGATCCCGAGTGCGGCCAGCGCATCCGGATCGATCTTGGGTAGGCCGCCTCCGATGCAGGGTCGGAGCGCCTCTTCGACAGCGTCGGCGCTCACGCCGAGCTGCCGCAGGACGGTCGTGGCGCCGCCGTCGGGATTGCGGATCAGCACGAGCAGCACGTGCTCCGTGCCGACGTAGTTGTGCCCGAGCCGTCGTGCCTCCGCTGCCCCTGCGGCCAGGTACGGCTCCGCCGGCCGGATCGTCTTCGCTCGAGGCTCGGCGCAGCGGCGCCGCCGCAGCAGCCTCATCGCAGCCTCCGCCGCGTGCGCGGCTCTCCCTTCCGGTACTTCTGATGCACCGCCTGCTTGGAGACACCGAGCAGCGCCGCGATCTGCTGCCAGCTCCAGCCGAGCTCGCGAGCACGCCGCACCTGCAGCTCCTCGACCGCCTCCAGCAGCGCGCGCAGGGAGGCGACCCCGCGCAGCCCGATCTCAGGATCCTCGCTCGCCGTCTGCGCCACGACCTCACCCGGCTCCACCATTCGCGTCAAGATAGCTTGACGAACCATGGCCGTCAAGATTTATTGACGGAGGCGAGTGCCTGCTCGGCGTCGCGACGGGTGAGTAGTCCGCCTAGGCGCCCGTCGGAGGTCGTGACCGGAAGGTTGGTCAGGTTCTGTCGTCGCATTCGCTCGACGATCTCTTGGAGGCGCGCGCTTGGCCTGATCTGCTCGGGCCCGTTGTCATCGCCTCCTCGGCGGTGATGTCCTTTCTGCCCTGGATCGCGCGCCGCCCGATCCAGCCAAGCACGACGCCCTCTTCGTCGAGGACGAAGCAGGTGTCCCAGCCGCTCTCGTCGAGACGCTCACACACCTCCTGCAGGCGCTCGTTGAGTCGGCAGTTCGGGACGTCGGTGCGGACGTAGGCGCCGACGCGCGTCTCGCTTCCTTCCGCGCCTTCAAGGGGTAGGCCGAAGCTACCCCAGTCGGCCTTGCCCGCGACGTAGTCGGACACCTGAGGGAAGCCGATGCTCTCGAGCCGCCACGCGGCTCGCGGGCTCATGTCTCACTAGTAGTCGTAGCAGTAGACGATCACCGGTCTGGCGTGATCGAGGCGGCTCGTCGTCTGGCGGTCGAGCTGCTTGAGCGGGATCTTGATCGCTCCCGGCAGGTGCTCGTCTTCGTACTCGGCGGCCGGCAGCACCTCGACAAGCTGCGCCTGCTGCTCGGCGAGCAGCCGCTGCAGTTCGTGGCGGTCGATCGATGTCGGCATCAGCTCTGCGTGAGCACCTCCCCAAACACCACTTGTCCGGCGGCGGCCGCCTCCTGCATCGAGATCACGTTGCCGCGCACCTCTGGATGCTCGGCGAGCCAGCGCTCCGCCGTCGCGGGGGAGACAAAGAAGTTCAGCACCGGACAGCAGCCACAACATCCGTCGCCCTGTCTGCGGATGGCGCCGGCGACGACGACCGCCGACTCGGGCGACCACTCTACGGACCCGTCGAGAGCGACCCGCGCACGAATCGCGTCGCCGCTCGCCGGGTCGCGCGACTCGATCTCGATCGGCACCCGGAACATCGGCGCGATCCCGAGCGCATCGATCGCGCACATCGCGTCCGCCTCATGCCCGTCCGGGAAGCGAACTCGATGCGCGGTCGGCCGACCCGAGAAGGGGTAAGCGACAGCGATCTCGCCGTCCGCACCGCGATGGACGAGGTCCTCGCGCGCGAGCGTCTCGAGCGCGCTGTCGGCCTCGAGCCCGAGTTGCTCGGCCCCTGCGCGAGGTCGACGCTGCTTGGGCGGCCGTCGCTTGCGAAACGACGCAGGATCCAGAAGTAGAGCTCGCGCTCCGCCTCCGAGAGCAGGGCGCGTCGCGCCGGGCCGAGCTTCGAGGGCGGGATCTCGGCCGCCGCGAGCGTCGCGGCCACGCGCGGCGTCAGCTGGCCTGAGTCCGTGTCTTGGGCGTCGACGCTCACTTTCCAGCCTCAAGCAGCGCGTCACGGACCCAGCTCTCTTCCGGCTGCTCAGAGGCGCCCCCCTCGCTGCGGTAGATGCGACAGGAGAAGGCGAAGTCGCGCCGCTCCTCAGCGCCCGGCTCGACGTCGACGCCGTTGACGCGCACGGTCGGCGAGCCGAGGAAGCGGAGCGCGACGGCCGCCTCAGGATCGGCGACCTCGACAAGCTCGATCTCCGGCTCGACGTGAAGCTGCCTGGCGAGCCGCTCGACGACCGCCCGTGCCGGCACGTGGTTCGGGCAGCCCTCGAAAAAGAGGATCTCGACCCGCGGCCGCCTCATCCCCCCGGCTCCTCGATTCGACAGCAGGCGGCGACGTGGCCGGCGTTGTCCGCCAGCAGGGACTGCGCCAGCTCCAGCATCGCCGCCACGCGCGGATCGGCGATGCGGTTGTAGACCGTGCGGCCCTCCCGGCGCGCCTCGACGAAGCCGCACCAGCGCAGGCAGGCGAGGTGATTCGACACCTGCGGTTGCGGCAGCGCGAGCCGGTCGACGAGCTCACCGACGCTGAGTTCCCCCTCGCCTTGCAGCATCTCGAGGATCCGCAGTCGGATCGGATCGCCCAACCCGCGGAAGTACTTCGCCACCAGATCCCTCTCCAGCGGCGCCGCGGGAAGCCGGAACGGAGAGGCACTGATCCCACTGGCCACGCTGGAACTTATATCATCACTTTCTGATGTATCGACGCGGTGAGGAGCAGACAGGCGAGCGGCTGATGACCGTTGGCGAGCTCGCCCGCCGCACCGGCATGTCGGCGAAGGCGATCCGTCAGTTCGAAGGGCTGGGCTTGATCTACAGCGCCGGCCGCAGCGAGGCGAACTACCGCCTCTTCGACGAGTCGGCGATCTGGTGCATCCAGGTGATCGGCAACCTCCGCTCGCTCGGAATCACGATCAAGGAGATCCAGCAGCTCGCCGCCGTCTACCTCGACCGGCCAGGCGAACCGATCGAGCCGCGCCTCGCCGAGCTGCTCGACCGCGCCGAACAGCGAATCGAGCGGCGGCGCGAGGAGCTCGACCGCATCCAGCGCCGGATCCGCGAGTTCCGTGCCGCGAACAGTGCGGCGCTTTCCGGCCGCTCGGATCTGACGGGCGGCGACCGGCGCCGGCAACGGGCCGCTTGACCTTCCCCCTAGGGTGAAGCCCTACCCTCGTCTCGATGACGAAGGGAGGACGACAATGAACATAACTCGCAGGATCGGTCCGATCGGAACTGCGACCCGCCTGCTCGCCGCCGCGGCACTGCTCTACCTCGCGTTCTTCGACGGCGCAAGCTGGGGCCTCGAGTGGTACGACGTCGCGGTCGGGGTCGGTCTTCTGCCGGCGGTCTCGATCGCCTTCGGTCTCGGCGCCCGCCGCTATGCGAGCGGCCCCGTTCGCTTCACCGGCTCCGCCGGAACGACAGCTAACTGCCTGCTCCTCGTCGGGCTGGGCGTAAACCCGTACACGGCGGGCGGCGCGGCGCTCTTCTACGGCGCGACGTTGGTCGTCGCAGCCTGGCGAGCCCTGCCCGGCTGCGAGGGGACGGTGCTCTCGAATGTGGTCCTCGGCCGTGACGACCAGCTTGGCTGCCCACTCTTCTCGCCGATCGACGAGGTCGAGGCACGCCTCACCGCACGAAGGTCGGCCAGCGGAGGCGAGCCTCGAACGGCCGTCTCCTCGACGGAGAACACGTAGCGCAGCGGACGACGCCGACGACGCCACGGCCCCGGCGAATAGCCGGTTTGACGGCTCGGCCGCTGCCTGTCAGAGTCGACGCGTCAAGTCCTGTGGGCCCTCGGGTTCGCTGGACTTGGCGCTCTTTGCGGAGCGAGGGAGACGACCCCTTGCCTTTCTTAGAGGGGTGCACCCTTACGAGGTCGCGCTCGCCCGCCGGCGGTGCAGATCGTGACCATCCACCAGGCCAAGAGTCTGCAGTGGCTGCTGGCCGCAGCTCGTCAGGTCATCGATGTTGCGTATGCGAACGATATGAACGGCTCCATACCCACTGATCCTGGAGCGCGTGCAAGCCAGCCGAAAGCGAAGCCGTGGTTTGCAGGGTGTTTGCAGAGCCCTCTGACGGACTCGAACCGTCGACCCCCTCGTTACCACGCGCTCCGATCGGCAACTGGTCGCAACGGGTGGCAACGGTTCTGGCTTGTTTTGGCCGCTTTTGGGGCGCTCCCATTTGCCACCGGTTGAACACCTCCAGCGCGCGCTGCGCGTGCGCCGTCGCGATCCGCTGCCGGTCTCGGGTGTGTGCCGACGGCCGCGCCGGTCCGACGCTAATCTCCCTCTTCGAAGCTCCACAGCGGTTGCGCGGGTGCTGAGTCGAGCGCGCGGCGAAGCAGCGCCAGCAACGCGCCGCGCTCTTCTGCGGTGAGCCCGGCAAGAACCTCGTCTTCCACCTGGGAGATCAGGCCCCGAGCGCGCTGTAGGAGCCGCCTGCCCTTGGCCGTGATCGCGATCTCCCTGGCCCGGCGGTCCGTGGGAGACGGCCGGCGCTTGGCCAGCCCCGCGCTCTCGAGCTGATCGATCAGCGAGACCATCGTGCTGCGATCGATGCCCAGTGCCGAGCCGAGCTCCTGCTGAATGGCTCCCTCGCGAGCGCCGATGACGTTCAGGAGCGCGAACAGGGCCGGCGTCAGGCCGACGGAGCCAAGCAGCTCGGCGGTGCGCGTGTGCGTTGCGCGCCAGAGTCGGAAGAACAGCTGCCCGGCGAACTCGGTGACCGGGGCGCTCGCAAACGGGTGCGTCGTCATGTCGCTCTCGATTCTTGCACAATGTCCTCAGTTGTGATAATCATTTGTCTTACAAACTATCAGTTAAGCAACGCACATCGGGCCACGACCTAATGAGGCGTCCATGACTGGCTCTTCCCCACAGGGAATCAAGACGGTGCTGCATCCCGTGTCAGACCTGGAGACGGCCAAGGCGGTGTACGCTGCGCTGCTCGGTGTCCCGCCGCAGACCGACGAGCCCTACTACGTCGGCTTCGAGGCCGACGGGCAGCACATCGGGCTGGTGCCGGGCGGTGGACCACAGGGCATGACCTCGCCGGTGGCTATTGGCACGTGCCTGACATCGAGGCGAAGCTGGCCGAGGTGAGCGCTGCCGGCGCCACCGTGAAGGAGCCCATCCGCGACGTCGGTGGCGGCCGCCTGGTGGCCACCGTCACCGACCCCGATGGCAACGTCCTCGGGCTGCTTCAGGACCGATAGGAGATCCGATGAGCACGGCTACGCGGACGAGGACTCAGACCATCAGAGAGGCTGCACAGGAGGCAACGATGAGCGACAAGAAGACCACGCAGAAGTCCGGCACGACGGCCAAGGGATTCACGCCCGAGGAACGAGCTGCGATGAAGGAGCGCGCCCGAGAGCTGAAGGCGGAAGCGCGGGCGAGCAAGAACAAGGCGGACGGGGAAAGCGACGTGCTCGCGAAGATCGCCGAGATGCAGGGACCGGATCGCGCCATGGCCAAGCGGCTCCATGCGATCGTCAAAGCGAGCGCGCCACCCCTCTCGCCGAAAACCTGGTACGGGATGCCCGCGTATGCCAAGGACGGCAAGGTCGTCTGCTACTTCCAGAGCGCGCAGAAGTTCAACTCGAGGTACGCGACGTTCGGCTTCAGCGACGAGGCGAACATCGACGAGGGCGCCATGTGGCCGACCTCCTTCGCGCTGAAGGAGTTGACCGCCGCTGACGAGGCAAGGATCGGCGCGCTCGTGAAGAAGGCGGTGAGCTGAGGACTGATCTCGCCACTGGCCCCCCCGCCCTAGGCGGGATCGTCGGTCGGGACGAGGCGTTCCCGCGTGACGAGAACGCGCACCATCGAGGCGTTCGCGAAGGCCAACGGCGTGAAGCCGGCGCTGTTCAGCGCCAACTCCGAGGGCGCCTGCCCCACCCGCAACGGCGCCGGCGTCATCTAACTCCGACCTGGCGATGATGGCCGGCGTCGCCACCACCTGCGACGAGTGCGAGGGGAAGCGGTTCCAAGCCGAGGTCCTGGAGTACGAATTCGGCGGGAAGGACATCAGCGAGGTGCTCGCGATGCCGGTCGCCGAGGCCAAGGAGTTCTTCGGCGCCTGGCGGGACAGCTCCTCTACCGCGGAGACGCCGGTGGTTCGCCGGGTCGTGGGCGCGCCCGAGCCCGGCTGCTACTTCTGCAGTGGACTCTGGGGGAGCGGAATTTCCTAGGCCTCGCTCACGCGAATCCTGAAAGCTCCATAAACGGCTCCATACCCACTGCAAATTGGAGCACGTGCAAGACGATCAGAGAGCGAAACGGCCGATTTACTGTGACTTTGCAGAGCCCTCTGACGGACTCGAACCGTCGACCCCCTCCTTACCATCGAGCAACAAGGCGGGAAACGCGGGCAAGCGCGGGTTACGTCGACCGAAGATTGCCCGGAAAGTGGAGGAATCGGCTGAGGACGAGTGACCGGGCGTGGACGTGTTTGCCCGGGTTGGTGTTCCCTCAGTGTTCCCTCGGCTTCGCTTGCGGTCGCGGAGATTGCGGTAACCGCAGGCGTGCCTCGACGGCTGCCGCAAACGCCAAGTCCTGCGAACCCGAGTGGTCGCCGCGAAACTGTTGACCAAGCGTTACGGCTCGAGCCGTAGCACCAGTTCCTCGATTTCGCCCGAACGTGCGGTAGCGAAGTCTCGTTCAGTCGCGATGACACGAAAGCCGCACTTCTCCAGGACGCGTTGCGACGCGACGTTGTCGTAGGCGACGCATGCGTGGAGCGGGCGCGACGGGTCAACGGTCAAGAAGGCGTCGAGGGCGCAGGTCGCGATCCCCTTGCCCCAGTAGGAGCGGCCGATCCAGTACGTGACCTCTCGCTCGTCCGCGGCGCCCCATGACCCAATCGTTCCGGCGACTTCGCCGTCGACGACGATGGCTCTGTTGATCACAGTCTCGTCGGCTCGTAGTTTGGACCAGCGGCGCTCGAATGCGTCCCGATCCATGTGATCGGGCGCCGTGAAGGCAGCCATGTGCACGGCAACGGGATCCGCCCACTGTTCGAACAGCACCGGCAGATCCTCGTCCCGCACCTCCCGCAACACGCACTGCACCAAGCTGATCCTGCCAGCCCGAGCGCCGCTCGAGGAGGATCACGCGCTGAGTGACTATCAATCGGCTCGCCGTCCGCTACACCGGGCGGCCCGTTTCGCAGGCGGGCCGTGGCCTACGGGCGACGTTCCGGGATCTTCGGCTCCGGCGGCGCGTGGGAGAGCCACGTAGGCGCTCCGAGCGCGAGCACGCGACGCTGTCCCTCGGTCGTGCCGCTTTCGAGCTCGCCGAACCATACGCCCACGTCGCCTCCGAGAACGTTTGTGCCGGCGTCGGTCTCGACGACGACCACCTGATGCCCGTCCGTATGCCCGGGCGCCGGCAGCAGGCGGATCCCCGGCAGCACTTCGGCTTCGCCCGCGTGCTCGACATACGTCGCGCCGTCGAAGTCGACCCATTCTCGGATCGTGTAGTCGTCGAGCGAACGCGCGTCGGCGAGCTCGCGTGCCTGGACGTGGATCGGCACGCCCGGGAAGAGGCGGTTGCCGCCGCAGTGGTCGTAATGCAGGTGGGTGTTGATGACGCAAGCGACGTCGCGCGGGATGTTCTCAGGGTGAGGCGTCGGGCTCATATCGTCGATCTCGGGCCTCGAGTCGATGATCCCGGTGTCGACCAGCACGAGCCCGGCCGGGTGGTCGATCGTCCAGACGAACACGGGCAAGCGCTCGCCGTCGGCGAGGAGCTCTGCCGCAAGGTGGGCGCGGATCACACGCCGACGCTACCACCGGGGACCGGCTCGGGCGCTCTACGGTGGCGCGTCGGGCCCGGGAGACCTGGCGACCCGGCGAGATCCAGGAGGTCACCTAGCTGCACGACTGCTGCCTCAGGGGACATACCGGAACACTGGCCCAGGGCAAGTCATCTGTCACCTGCTCGCGTCGCACTCCTGTGGCGAGGTGCCAGAGCGGCCCGCGCCGCATCACCGACGCCAGTAACGTGCGCCGAACAGGATGCGAGCGGCCGGGATCACAGCACTCGGCGAGCCCGTCGAGATCTTCGAGGTGGACGAGTTGGCGACGCCTACAGCAGGCGAGGTCCTCATCGACGTCGTCGCCGCCGGCATCGGCAACTGGGACGAGCTTGTCAGGATCGGCAGCTGGCAGATCGGCGGTCCGGCCCCGATGGCGCTCGGGACGGAGGCGTCCGGGACGGTCGCAGCGGCCGGCTCCGGCGTGGCCGAGCTGCGCGAGGGCGACGAGGTGATGACACATCCGCTGCCGCTCCGGCGTCACGGGACGTGGGCGGGGAGGGTGCTCGCGCCGGCGGCGACCGTTGCGGCCCGGCCGCCAGAGGCGTCATGGGAAGCCGCCGCAGCGTTTCCAATTCCAGCGCTCACTGCGGCTCAGGCACTCGACGAGGCTCTCGGGATCGAGAGCGGCGGTTGGGTCGTCGTCAACGGAGCCGGCGGAGTCACAGGTGGTCTGCTCGTCCAGCTCGCCGCGGCTCGGGGCGCCCGCGTGATCGCGACCGCGAGCGCGAAGAAGGCCGAGCGCATCCGCGACTACGGCGCGTCGGAGGTGCTCGACTATCACGGCGACTGGCCTGCGCTCGTCCGCGAGATCACCGGCGGCGGCGCGCCCAAGGCCGTCAACGCTGCCCCCGGGAAGGCGGCGAGGACATTGGAGGCGGTTGCTGACGGCGGCCGCCTTGCCACGATCACGGGCGACCCGCCGCGGGAGGAACGGGGCGTCACCGTATCCGACGTCTACGTCCGGCCCGATGGTCGGCAGCTTTCGGCCCTCGCGGAGCTGCTGGCCCACGGCACCCTTAGCGTGCCGATCGCGTCCGCCCGTCCGCTCGAACAGGCGGCACAAGCGCTGCGCGAGGTAGTCGCGGGAGCGGACGGCGCGATCGTCCTGTCACTCCGAACCTAGCCTGCCCCCTGATGGTCGCGCCCAAGCTGCGCAGCTTCGGGACGCGCAATCACCGGGCCGGAGCCGCACTAAAAAAGGGGGGCGTCGGCATTGATTAGCGCCACCCGCTGGCGCGTCTGTGTTGACCGCGCCGACGAAGTTCCACGGCTCATGTCAGGCTGGGTGACCATGACCGTCACCACGTGTCACATGTCCATCTCGCTCGACGGCTTCGTCGCCGGGCCCAGCCAGAGCCGCGACGACCCGCTGGGCGTCGGCGGCATGCAGCTCCACACGTGGCATCTCGGCGAGGTCGACGACGAGGCGGATCTCACCGCCCAGAGCTGGTTGATGCGCCCGCGCGGCGCCTACGTCATGGGCCGCAACATGTTCGGCCCGATCCGCGGCCCGTGGGACGAGGACTGGCGCGGCTGGTGGGGCGACGAGCCGCCCTACCACGCCCCCGTCTTCGTCGTGACCCACCACGCCCATGACCCGATCGAGCTGCAGGGCGGCACGACGTTCCACTTCGTCGCCGACGGCTTCGACGTGGCCTTCGAGCAGGCCACGGCGGCCGCCGGCGATCGCGGCGTCGACATCGCGGGCGGCGCCTCGACCGTGCGCCAGGCGCTCGCGGCCGGGGTCGTCGACGAGCTGACGCTCGACATCGTCCCGGTGCTCCTCGGGGACGGCGAGCGGCTGTTCGACGGGGTCGGCCAACTCGGCCTGACGCCGGTGGAGACCCTACACTCGCCGCACGCCACGCACGTGCGCTATCGCGTGGAGCGCTGACGACCGCGAGCGATCCTCGCTAGTTCAACCGGGCCCGCACGGCGGCGAGCCGCGCCTTCAGCCGCCCGCGCGCATCCTCGTCGGGCGGGCAGCGCCAGTGGGTACCGTTTCTGATCCGGGGACATTCATGGCCCAGCCGACGTCCTGACTCGGCGGGCGTCGCACCCGTCAAGGGACATTCCCGAACACTGGCTTAGCCAGAGGTAAGGACATCTGATCCCGCTTGCCTTGCGGGCACCGGTGATCTCTTTGCAATCCGCAAGAATGGCCGCGTGGCGCTTCAACGGATGGACAACGTCGGCATCGTGGTGGAATCGCTTGATGCCGCTATCTCGTTTTTCGCCGAGCTCGGCCTCGAACTCGAGGGGCGAGCCATGATCGAAGGAGACTGGTCAGGGCGCGTCACTGGACTGCGCGACCAGCGTGTTGAGACCGCCATGATGCGTATGCCCGACGGCCACGGCCGGATCGAACTCTCGCGGTTTCTCGCGCCCCCAGTTGTCGCCGATCACCGGAAAGCCCCGGTGAACGCGCTGGGCTACCTGCGTGTCATGTTCGCCGTGGACGACCTCGACGATACGCTCGCCCGGCTCCGCAAACACGGCGCGCAGCTCGTCGACGAGGTAGTCCAGTACGAAGACGTGTATCGGCTCTGCTACGTCCGAGGCCCCGAGGGCATTCTGATCGGGCTGGCCGAGCAAATCGGCTGACGCCCGACACCCGCTCAGCGTCATTCCCGAACACTCGCGCAGCCGAGCGCCTTGGCGACACCGAGGCTCCGCCGGATGAGGATTGGGGGTTCGCGCCTGGCACCCGCGTTCTGTGCGAGTGCATGAGCTCAGCGGCAAACGGCCTCTCCTCGCCGTCGCGGCGCGCGGAATCCGGCCACGCCATCAGGGTGTGGAGACGGGCCTTCCGTCAGGGAGCGGTTGCCGGGCGCGAAGAGTCGGTAGTCCCTAACATCAGACCAATTGCTTCCCGAGGGCGTATACCACTGGACCGCGACGCATCCCGAGTGGGAAGGGCCGGTGTCGGCGTACGCAATCGACGACGGCGCGCGGCTGATCCTCATCGACCCGATCGCCGTTCCGGACGACGTCCGTGCATTGTTAGGATCGCGCGAGGTCGTCACGGTACTCACCTCCACGTGGCACGAGCGCGACGCCGCATCGCTTGGCTTCCCTGTGTGGGCCCCGGCGCCTGATCGCCCCGAGGACCAGCTTGTCCGGGCGACGCGCTACGCGATCGGCGACTCGCTGTTCGGGATGGAGGCGTATCCCGGCCGTGAAGGCCAGCTCGACCTCGTGCTCTGGAGCGAGCGGATTCGCGCGGTGATCGCCGGCGACACGCTGATCGACCTCGGCAACGGGCTTGAGATCCCCGCGAGCTGGCTGCCGGAGGGTGTCACGGTCGAGCAGGTCGCGGCCGGGCTGAGGCCGCTGCTCGGCAAGCCCGTCGAGATCGTCCTGCCGACGCACGGCGAGCCCGCCGATCGCGCGGCTCTCGAACGCGCCCTCGCCTGATCCTTCCGAGCGCGGCGCCGGGACGGACACGGCCAGCGCGTGGGGCGCTTAGGGTGTCTTTGCGAGCGCTGGCCCAGAGGAGGGCACGTACTCCGCGATCGCGTCGGACGCCGCTGCGCGCTCGTCGGTAAGCCGCTGAAGCTCGTCGGCGCCATCCCGGCAGGTTCTAGCTAACCCGTATAGAGGGGGTCAGAGGGGTTCGGATCCGCTTGAGCAAGCGGTATTCCGGAGCGCAGACCCGCTACCGAGGGAACACCAGCAAGAGCCCGCGAGTGCCCACGCGTGACAGGCGTTCACGGACTAGACAAAGGAGTGACGGCTTTTGCAGGCCTTTCCGCGAAGCCCTCTGACGGACTCGAACCGTCGACCCCCTTACCATCGAGCAACGAGGCGGGACGCGGGGGCAAGTCCGGGAAGCCCCGGGCACGAAGATCCCGCAAGTCGAAGGAATCAGCCGAAGAGGAGTAGCCGCGCGAGGACGCGCGTGCCCGCGCTGGTGTTCCCTCAGTGTTCCCTCGATCGTTCGCGTGTACGGTCTCCGGCAACGGGGGGAGGGGCGTGTACGCCCGTTCGGCTATTCCGGAGACCAGTGGGTCGACGACGCCTGGCTCGATCAGGCCCACACGGAGTGCATGCCGCTCGAGCACGCGGGGGAGCCAAGTGGTCGTGTACGACCGCCGAGAGGGCTGATGTCCGCGTACCGCACTCGACCCCTTGATACTCGAGATACAAGGGCCGATACTCGCCCGGTGACACTCATGCGTGCGGCGATCCTGGCCGGGGTCGTCTTGCTCGCGAGCTCGTGCGGTAGCTCGGTAAGCGATCCCGCAGACGCGTCCTGCACAAATCCGCCGGTGCAGTTCGGCCAGGCGACCGATGCCGCCGACCACGAGGAGGTGTCGGTCCATTTCACGTGTCAGGGCGCAGTCCTTGCAGGAACGATCTACGCGCCGAAGGGGCAGGGCCGGCACCCCGCGGTCATCTGGCTGCACGGCAGTGGCGAGCAGCCGCGTCTTACCTATGGGCCTCTCGTGGCCGCCTATATCAACGACGGGATCGACTTCTTCACCTACGACAAGCGCGGGACCGGCGAGTCAGAGTGGGAGTGCTGCCCGGACGTCGACGGGCACTTCAATCTCGTCACTGCCGACGCCGAGGGCGCGGTCGCGGCCGCACGCTCCTTTTCGGGGATCGACCCCGACCAGGTGGGCTTCCTCGGAGCCAGCGCGGCCGGCTGGATCGCGCCCCGGGCCGCGGAAACAACGGGGCACGTCGCCTTCCTTGCCATCGCGAGCCCGGGCGTTCTGCAGCACAGCATCGTGGCCCATTTCGAGGAGTTCGCCGGTGGAAGCGAGAGCACCGAGCCGCGCCCCTCGGAAGCGGAGATCGCGCAGAAGATCGCCTCGTTCCCCCACGAAGGCTTTGACCCGAAGCCCTACCTCGAGCGACTCAACGTCCCGGCGATCTGGCTCTTCGGCGGCGCAGATCGGAACGTCCCGCCCGTGCAGAGCGTCCGCGAGCTCGAATCCATCAAGGAGAAGATGAACAAGGACTGGACGATCGTCGTCTACCCGGGCGCCGGTCACGGTCTCTTCGACAGTCCGGCAACAGACGCCCGCGCAGCCCCGCGCGCCGAGCTATGGGTGCGCGAGCATGTCCACGTCTAACGGCGACTGATCCGCCTTCGTAATCCACACTCGAATTCACGCTGCGGGCACGCAGCTGCAACCAAGCGGGCAGCGTGCCGCTGGATGAAATCTGAGTAGTGGTCAGGGAAGCCAGCTCATTGGGTCTCCCGCACCATCGAGCTGGGGCAACGACGCCAGACCGGTGCCGTCTGGTCGGATCACGTACCACTGAGGAAGCGGCTCATCGCCTCGGAAGTGCGCGAAGACAATCCGACCGTCGGGTAGCCAGGCATTCGCGTCATCACCACCGGCGAAGTGGGTCAGTCGGTGTTGGTCAGACCCGTCTGCGTTCATGACAAAGAGCTCGTTGTCACCGTCAGCGTCTGACGTGTAGACGATGCGGCGACCGTCTGGCGACCAGGCGCCCGGGGAGTCACCGTGCGAGCCGGCGGGCTCGATCAGCGTCGGGTCTGTCAGCTGTCTGAGGCCCGTACCGTCGCGGTTCATCACCCAGACCGCCCAGTTGCCGTCGCCCTGATGTGAGCAGAACGCGAGCTTTGAGCCATCCGGCGACCAGGTCGCGCATTCCCCGGGCGGGCCGAGGTCAACGACGTCGCTCCCGTCCGCGTTCATCAGATGGATCGTGTCCATCGTCGAGCCTCGGCGCGGAACGCCGCTGAAGGCGATCTTCTGGCCGTCAGGCGACCAGGCGGGGAAAAGGCCTCCCGCGCGGGGCTGAATCTGTCGCTCGCGGCCGGTCCGAGTATCGACGACGAAGATTCCCTCGAGCCCGATGCCGTTCGGATCGGGTTCATAGCGGCCGCGCGAGGTTCGAAAGACCACGTACCGTCCGTCAGGCGAGAGATCAGGGTCGAAGTCGTTCCCAGGCCCGGAACGCGTGAGCCTTCGGCGCCCGCTCCCGTCAGCGTTCATTACCCAGATGTCACCGCCTAGCGTGCTGAAGGCGATCGTTCCGTCGAGTGTTCCGGGGTCTGCCGCCGGGATGCGAGTTGAGCCTTGCTTGCCCGGCTCGTTGCCGGCGCAGCCGGCCGCCAGAAGGCAGATCAGTGCCACCGCTAGAAGCGCGCGGGCCGTCATTTTCCGCGTAACCAATTGGCGGCCGTCTTACGGCACTGACTGAAAGTCGAAGCGGCGGTTCTGGGCCAAGCTGCGCCCGCGACGACCGCCGGAACCCAGACGGTTGACCAGGCATATCCGTGGGCTGCGGCGAGCGCCCAAACGACGAGTGCCGTTCCAGTCAGGGCTCCAAAAGGGAGCCAGCGGCGAACGAGGTTGCGAATCACGCTTCTCCTTGTCTCGGGGCCCGCGTGTTTACGCCACCGACGCTTGGAACGTTCCCCCCTCTCCTTGTCGAGCGTCGATCAGGTGCGTGCCCGAGCAGGATGGCCGCCGCCCCGATGACGACTCCGGCGGGAATCCAAAGCGGCATCGCCGTCACAAGGCCGGCGAGCGCGGCCGTTATCAGCAACGGCCTCGCAGCGGGAGCTCCGGCGAGGGCAAGACCCGCCCCGGCGAAGGCAAGCGCGAGGACAGTGATAGTCAGGAAGCCTCCGACGCCAGCCATGACCAGCAGCGCGTGCGGGGAGTCGCCGCTGTCGATGTCGAAGGCGTTGACCAGCCCGGCGAAGTCGAACTGCGCCAGCGGAATCGGGATCGCGCTCGCGGCGCCGAAGGCTGCGAGCGCGGCGGCAGCAATGCGGTTCTCAGTCATTTCCATCCTTTCTCGAGGGTTGCTGCCAGTCTGCGACCGCCCTCGAGAACGCACTAGCCCGGTGCCCGGACTTTGACTACCGGCTAGCCGTACTCCTCCAAACTCCGGTTCGCCGGGCTGTACAGCCTCTCGGCGAGGGTGCACGATTTCCTGACCAGACGATGAAGCGCGACCTCCTCATCGCACTCGTTGCAGTCGCCTCAGGGGTGGGGGCGGCGCTACTCATACTCGCGGGCGACCGCGAGCTGAGCCCAGCCGCAGTTTCGGCCGTCCTCGCCCTCGTGGTCGGCTGGGCTTACATCGGAAGCGGCCTGATCGCCCGAAGGCAGCGGCCCGAAAACCGCCTGGGCGCGGTCATGGTTTTCATTGGCTTCGCCTGGTTTGTGACGTTCCTCGCCGACTCGAACGACTCGCTGGTATTCACGCTCGGGACGGTGCTCGAGGACCTCTACCTGCTTGGCTTCGTCTTCCTTGTGCTGTCGTTTCCGACGGGTCGTTTGCGGGGCAAGCTCGACGTCGGACTGTTCGCCACGGCGGTCTTTATCGCCGTAGTCGTCGAGTTCGCGTGGCTCCTTTTCGCCGACTCGCAGTCGCAAATCTGCTCCGACTGCCCGCACAACGCGCTGGAGGTCGCTCAGAACGACACAGTCGCGGAGGCGCTTCTCCAAAGTCAACGGACCCTCGGCGTGGTCCTCTGCGTCTTTACGATCGGGCTGCTCGTGCGTCGTTGGCGACGAGCAAGCCCACCCGAGCGGCACGCCGGGGCATCTGTGCTTTGGGCGGGGAGCGCGATGTTCGCCGCCTTGGCCTTCTCCGTTGCCAACGACATCTTCGACCACCCGCTCGGCCCTGGACCTGCGTGGACACGATCGCTGGTCTTCGCGTCGATCCCGATCGCCGTCTTGGCTGTCCTTCTGCAGCGCCATCTGGCGCGAGGCGCGGTGGCGGGACTCGTCGTCGAGCTCGGGGAGAGCGCGACGCCCGTCGATTTGCGCGAGGCGCTGGGGCGGGCCCTGGGCGATCCCTCCCTCGAGCTCGCCTACTGGGTCCCGGCAACCGCCCGCTATGTCGACTCGAGCGGCCGTCCCGTCGAGCTGCCACACCCTGAGACAGGGCGAGCCGCAACCGTCGTGGAACGTGAGGGAGAGACGATCGCGGCGCTCATTCACGACCCGGCGGTCTCCGACAACAGCGAGCTCGTGCAGTCGGTGTGTGCTGCTGCGGCACTCACACTCGAGAACGCTCGGCTGCAGGCCGAGCTCCGTGCCCGGCTCACCGAGCTGCAAGCGTCCCGGGCACGCCTGGTCGAGGCGACCGAAAGCGAGCGGCGGCGCATCGAACGTGACCTCCACGACGGCACACAGCAACGGCTCGTCTCGATCGCGATGAGCCTTGGTCTCGCCGAATCAAAACTGGCGGCCGATCGGCCGGCGGTCGAGCCGGCCCTGCGTGAGGCACGCGACGCGCTCGCCGTCGCCCTCGACGAGCTCCGCGAACTGACGCAAGGAATCAGGCCCGCGATCCTCGTCGAACGCGGGCTCGGTGCAGCGCTGGACGACCTCTCCCGCCGTGCTGGCCTTCCTGTGAAGCTTCACATCAGCGTCGCCGTACGGCTCCCAGGGAAGGTGGAGAGCGCCGCGTATTTTGTCGCGAGCGAGGCGCTCACGAACGCCGCAAAGCATTCACACGCAAGCGATGTTCATCTTTCGGCATCCGTTCGCGAGGGCGTCCTCACGATTGAGATCAGTGACGACGGGATTGGAGGCGCAGTGCCGGGAGGAGGCACGGGGCTGCGCGGGCTCGCCGATCGTGTCGAAGCGCTCGGAGGGCGGCTGACCGTCTCGAGCCCCCCTGGACGCGGCACGTCGTTGCGAACGGAGCTTCCGTGCGCGTAGTCGTTGCCGACGACGCCGTCATCTTGCGCGAGGGGCTCGCGCGCCTACTCGAGGAGGCTGGCTTCGAGGTCGTCGGCGTCGCCGCAGACGCAGACGAGCTTTGCGCGCTCGTCGAGCAGCTTCAGCCGGACGTCTCGATCGTCGACATCCGTATGCCCCCGACGCACACCGACGAGGGGCTGCGGGCCGCAAAGCTCATCAGGGAGCGCTGGCCGGAGGTCGGGATTCTCGTCCTGTCCCAACATGTGCAAGCCCGCTATGCGGTCGAGCTGCTTTCCGCCGGCACGGAGCGCGTCGGCTACCTCCTCAAGGATCGGGTCTCCGACCTCGGTGAGCTGTCTGAAAGCGTCAAGCGGATCGGTGAGGGCGGGTCTGTCCTCGATCCCACCGTCGTCGCGCAGCTCGTCGGCCAACGCCGTCAAGGAAACACGCCGCTTGAGAACCTCACGGAACGCGAGCTCGAGGTCCTCGCCCTCATGGCAGAAGGACGCTCGAACAAGGCGATCGGCGAACGGCTCTTCATCACCGAGCACACGGTGGAAAAGCACGTGAAGAGCATCTTCGGCACCCTGCGCCTTCCGCCTTCGCCGGATGATCACCGACGAGTGCTCGCGGTAGTGACCTTCCTGGATGCTCAGTAGTACCGGCTAGCGGTACGCGCAAAGACTACGGCCGGCAGTGAGCGGAACGGCGGAGGGCCGGATTCTCAGGAGGGCCATCCGCTGCCAGCGTCCGAGGCGATGTCATCGACTCGAAGGAGGCAGCAATGAACCCCCTTGGACGCTCCCGTAACATCGCAGCTCGGACTGGTCGCTGGAGCGCTCGGCACTGGAAAACGGCCACGTTCGGTTGGCTGGCGCTGGTCGGGCTCATCTTCGTTCTCGGCGCCCTCGTCGGGACGAAGGAGCTGAGCGACGCAGGTGGGATGAACGGAGACTCAGCGCGGGCAGAACGCCTCATCGATAGTGCCGGCTTCCCCCAGCAAGAATCGGAGGTCGTCCTCGTCGAGAGCCAGACCGCCACGGTCGGCGACGCGGCGTTCAAAGCGACCGTGGCCGATGTCGTCCGCGCACTCGCTGGCGTTCGGGGCGTCGAGCATGTCCATTCGCCGTACGCCCGCGGTAACGAAGGGCAGATCGCCGGGTCTCGGCGCGCAGCGGTCGTTCCCTTCGACCTCGACGGGAACACGACCGAGCCCTACGACGGGGTGGAAAGAGCGCTTGCGGCGGTCGCCGCTGTCCAGCGCGCGCATCCTGACTTCCGCATCGAGGAGACGGGTGGACCGAGCATCGATCGCGCGCTCGATGACACCGTCGAGAAGGACTTCCGGCGAGCCGAGCTCTCGTCAGTTCCACTGACGTTGGGCATCCTGATCGTTGCCGTCGGAGCGCTCCTGGCGGCGTTCCTGCCTGTGCTGCTGGCGCTGACCGCCGTTGCGGCCGCAACGGGGGCGCTCGCGTTCGCAAGCCAGCTCCTGCCCGTCGATCAGGCGGCCGGGTCGGTGATGCTCCTCATCGGTCTCGCGGTCGGCGTTGACTATTCCCTCTTCTATCTCAAGCGGGAACGCGAGGAACGCGCGCTCGGCAAAGGACGAGAGGCCGCACTCGAGGCGGCGGCCGCGACCTCGGGCCGCTCGGTGCTCATCTCCGGCCTCACCGTGATCGTCGCCATGGCCGGCATGTTCCTGGCCGGAAACCCGACATTCGTCGGCATCGGTCTCGGCACGATCATCGTCGTTGCGACCGCCATACTCGGCTCGCTCACCGTGCTGCCGGCAATCCTCGCCCGACTCGGGGACAGGATCGAAGCCGGACGGGTTCCAGGGCTGGGTCGCTCGCGAAGCGGCCGGGAGTCGCGCCTTTGGGCCGCGCTTCTCGATCGTGTGTTGCGACGGCCGGTAATCGCGGCCGTCATCGCGGGAGGCCTGCTGATCGCTCTCGCCTTGCCGGCTCTCGGGCTGCACACCGCCGACCCGGGCAGCGGCGATCTACCGCAAGGCATCCCACCTGTGCAGACGCTCAACCGCATCGACGCTGCCTTCCCGGGAGCCCCCGAAGCGGCCGCGGTGGTCGTCAGAGCTTCGAACGTGACGGCCCCCTCGGTCAAAGCAGCGCTTCAGCGCCTCGAAGACGAGGTTCACGCGTCGGGCGTAGGCCACGAACCGATCGAGACCGACATCAATCCCGCGAAGACGGTCGCGATCGTTTCCATCCCGCTCGCGGGAAACGGCGTGGGCGATGCGACCTCGGAGCGCGCACTGATCGAGCTGAGGCGAATCACGTCGGAAACGCTCCAGGAGCCCAGTGTCGAGGCTGTGGTCGGCGGCGGCATCGCTGCTTCGTACGACTTCAACTCGGCGCTCAGGTCGCACATGCCGCTCGTGTTCGCCTTCGTGCTCGGACTCGCCTTCCTGCTCCTGCTCTTCACGTTCAGATCGCTCGTCATCGCTCTCACAGCGGTCGTGCTCAACCTGCTCTCGGTCGCGGCCGCCTACGGCCTGCTCGTGATCGTCTTCCAGCACGGCGTGGGCGAGTCACTGCTCGGCTTCCATGCAACCGGTGCGATCGTGTCCTGGCTGCCCCTGTTCCTGTTCGTAGTCCTTTTCGGGCTCTCGATGGACTACCACGTGTTCATCCTCAGCCGGATCCGGGAGGGGCATGAACGGGGGCTCAGCACCGATGACGCAATCGCGCACGGCATCAAGTCGACAGCCGGCGTCGTCACCGCGGCAGCGACCGTGATGGTGTTCGTCTTCGCGATCTTCGCGACACTCTCCCAGCTGTCGCTAAAGCAGCTCGGCGTTGGCCTCGCTGCAGCTGTCCTCATCGACGCGACCCTCATCCGTGGCGTTCTGCTACCGGCCACGATGAAGCTGCTCGGGGGCTGGAACTGGTACCTGCCTCGCTGGCTCCCGGCGCACTCGCCAAAGCGCCAACCGACCCCCGAGGCGGCGTAGCTTGCGCCTCGAACAGAGTCGCCCCCGGCATGCCACCGCAGCTTGTCCGGGGGCGATCCACTTTGTGACTCTGATTCGCTAGCTGATTCGCAGGTAATTCAAGCCTCTCTACGTCCGCCCCCGGGCGCCGCGCCTCTGGTCGAGGTACTGCAGGAGCTCGTGCGCAGCGAGCTCGATCTCTTTGTGGTTCCACTCCGCGGCGCGGTAGTGGCAAGCGATCAAACCCATCCGATGAAGGCGCCTGAAGTCGCCGTAGACGAACGGGCGTTGGTGTCGTCGGCGGCACCATCGGTGAGTGCAAGATGCCACGCGGAGTAGTCGTCCCAGGAATGGATCTTTAGGAAGGCGTTCTGGTCGGCAGTACGCGGTTGGACGTCGTTCCACCGCCTGCGAAGCACGTACTCGTGCGCGTCGATCAGCCCTCGCGCGTGCGCCATCGCGTGCGCGTTGACCGTGTACGAAGCCACGACTCGCATTCTGACCAAGCGGCCTCGACTCGAGGTCACCCGTCCTCGTAAGCCATGCCCTCGACCGTGAGGTGTCCGCCGAACATGCCCCACGGGAGAGCACGATCGAGCTCAGGCGCTGGACGATGCGGTCGGCCGATACGGTCCCTACGCGGGTGCTGCGATTGCCGCCGCCGCCGCGGTGCTGATCGTCCGCCGGGCCAAGGAGCGCTCCTCGATCGATTCGCTGGTTAGAGGACCTGGCTACCTGGAGCCGCGGCCCGGTGCGGGCACGAACTCGACCTCTTCGAGGCGCAGATGGTCACTGCGCTTCGGGACAAGCGCGGCAATCACGGGCTTCTTGTCGCTCTTTGTGCGCGCGAGCATCGGCGGCTTCTCGCTGCAGTAATCGTCGCCCCATTGCCGCAGGCCGACGAGTGCGACATGGAGGTCGCGGCCCTTCCGGGTCAGGTGGTACTCGTACCGCTCCGGTCGTTCTTGATAGGGAACCCGCTCGAGGATTCCTTGGTCGACCAGCCAGCGGAGACGGTCGGCGAGCACCTTCCGAGCGATCCCGAGATTTCGCTGGAACTCGTCGAATCGACGCAGCCCCAGCAGAGCGTCCCGGATGATCAGCAGCGTCCATCGCTCACCGACCACCTCGAGCGCGTGTGCGATCGAACAGTCCTGGCCTTCGTAGGTGCGCTTGAGCATGCATTCCCAGGATACCGGTTCAGTCTTGTGAAGGAACTGACTAGCTGATAGGGTCGGTTCCTTCAAGGAACCTTAGTGGTTTCCGAAGGGAGCGGAGACGCATGAAGCGCGTCGTGGTTGGTCGCTACGGTGGCCCCGAGGTCTTGCAGGTGGTAGAGGAGGAGGATCCCAGACCGGGTCCGAGTGAAGTGCGCGTCCGAGTTCTCGCCGCAGGCGTGTCGTTCACGGATGCCCTACTGCGCGCCGGTAACTATCTCGGCGGCCCGAAGCCGCCCTTCACGCCCGGCTACGAGCTCGTCGGCGTCGTCGAGGAGTTCGGCCTGGGCTGCTCGAGGCTGCGGGAGGGAGATCGTGTCGCCGCGCTGACGGTGTGGGGTGCCGACGCGGAGCGTGTCTGCGTGCCGGAGAAGTACGCGGTCGAGGTGCCCGACGACCTCGACCCGGCGGAGGTCGTGAGCCTCGTCCTCCCCTACGTGACCGCCTACCAGTTGCTTCATCGCGTGGGGAGGGTGAAGAGCGGGGAGACGGTGCTCGTGCAGGGCGCGGCCGGCAGGGTTGGCACGGCAGTCCTCGAGCTCGGAGCGCTGGCCGGGCTTCGCCTCTACGGGTGTGCGTCAGCTCGCGACCGCGCCGCGGTCGAGCGGCTCGGCGCGGTAGCGATCGATTACCGCAACGAGGATTTCGTGGCGCGCGTGCGCGGGCTCGCCGGCAGAGGCGTGGACGTTGTCCTCGACGGACTCGGTGGTTCGATGTCGATTCGTTCGTTTCGCGCCCTGCGCCCCGGTGGAAGGCTCGTCGTGTTCGGCTACTCCTCCGCCCTCACGCAGGGGCGCAGGAGCCGGCGCGCGTGGATCAAGTGGAACGCGCAAACCGCCAGCGTGTTTCTGTGGGGCGCGCTCTCGCCCCGCCGGCCGGTCCGCACATACCGGATCGACAAGCTCCGCAACCGCCATCCGCAGTGGTTCAGGGAGGACTTCCTCGCGTTGCTCGAGCTGCTTCGCCGCGGCGAGATCCACCCGGTCGTCGCCGAGCGCCTACCGCTCACCGAAGTGCGGCGCGCACACGAACTGCTGGCGAGCTCGGCGGCCACGGGAAAGCTCGTGCTCGTGCCATAACAAGACCCGCGTGCCAGATCGCGCAGGCGGGCTAAAGGAGGGACTGTGACCGTAAGCACGACGTATGAGGAACAAGAAGCGCAAGGTGGTGTGGTGATGTCATACAAGGACGCACCGACGCGCACCGTCTCCGCTGGTGGTGTGGATTTCGCCTACCGCGAGCTCGGCCCGAAGGCTGGTGTCCCGGTCATCTTCCTCGTGCACTTGGCAGGGAACCTCGACAACTGGGACCCGCGCGTGGTCGACGGAGTCGCCGCAAAGCGCCGGGTCATCACCTTCGACAACCGCGGCGTCGGTGCCTCCACCGGCAAGACGCCCGACACCATCGAGGCGATGGCCAAGGACGCCGTCACGTTCATCCGCGCGCTCGGTTTCGACCAGGTCGATCTGCACGGGTTCTCCATGGGCGGCATGATCGCTCAGGTGATCGCTCGGGACGAGCCGGAGCTGGTCCGCAAGTTGATCCTCACGGGCACCGGCCCGGCCGGTGGAAAGGGCATGAAGGAGGTCGTGTGGGTCGCGCAACTCGACACGCTCCGCGGCCTGCTGAGTCGCCAGGACCCGAAGCAGTTCCTCTTCTTCACCCGGACCGCGAACGGCAAGCGTGAAGGCAAGGCGTTCCTGGCTCGACTCCAGGAGCGCACGATCGACCGCGACACGCCGACCTCCATCAGTTCGTACTTCGCGCAACTCAAGGCCTGCCGCAGCTGGGGCAAGGAGGAGCCGCACGACCTCTCGAAGATCGCACATCCCGTGCTCCTCGCGAACGGCGATAACGACCGGATGCTGCCGACGCCGAACACCCTCGACATGGCCAGACGGCTGCCGAACAACGAGTTGGTGATCTACCCGGACGCCGGCCACGGCGGAATCTTCCAGTTCCACGAGCAGTTCGTCGAGAAGGCCCTCGAGTTCCTCGCGAACTAGCGCGCCGAGAACGCGTTCGGCGTCCACCAGCCAGCCGAGTAGCCCGCGGCGCCGACGCGGGCTACTCGGCTGCCGGCGCGAAGAAACGCGCCTGTTGCCTCGGCGTTCCCTTCGACACGGCCAAAGCACGCTTTGAACGGCAAGAGCACCTGCAAATCGCCTATGTCCTGACCCCCTCCATAATCCTCAGCTGGGACGCGCCTGAACAGGCAACAGAAGGTGCCAATTTGCAGGTACTTCAAGCCCTCTGACGGACTCGAACCGTCGACCCCTCCTTACCATCGAGCAACGACGCGGGAAGCGCGGGCAAGCGTGGGAAGCCGCGGGCACGAAAATCCCGCAAAGCGGAGGGATCAGACGAAGACGACTGACCCTGCGTTGACGCGCGCGGTCGGGCTTGCGTTCCCTCAATGTTCCCTTCATGGCGATGAGCTTTCGTTGGAGCTGACCACACCGCAACGGTGCTGCGTGCGCTATAGGGATTTGAGTCGCGGATCCGGTCGCTCCTCGTGCTGGGCCGACGTACCTTCGCGGCTGATTTCCGCGAGGTGGTGGGGGAACCCCTTCACTCGCCACGATGTATCTAAACGCCGGTGAGATTCGATCTGGTGAAGCAGATGGGACGTCTGCTGACGAGAGTCGTTGCCCTCGGGACGGCGACGCTAGCGCTCGCGGCGTGTTCGGGAGGCGACGACAGCCCCCGCACCAATCCGAGCGAGCATTCAAATCCAGACGGCCCGCTTATTAGGTCGCTCGAAGGATGGGAACTCGCATACGCCTCAGCCCCGAAGCCTGGCGGGCCAACCTATCTCTTTGTTGCGAATGCGGATGGGAGTCACGAGCGGCAGATCGACCGGCTACGGGGCGAGAAGCACCAACCTTTCTGGTCCCCAGACGGCACCCGCATCGCCTTCCGTTGGTTGCCCATCAGCGAGGATTACACGCCGTTGGTCGTGATCAACGCGGACGGATCTGGCGTCCATAACCTCACCAAGGTCACGGGATTGCGCGGCTGGGCGCCCTCGTGGTCGCCCGACGGCAAGCGTCTGGTGACGGCCGCCACCCCGAAGGCAGGCAACCCCAACAGCCTGTACACCATGAACCCCGATGGGTCGAACCTGCGGCGGATCACGAAGCCGGGGCGAGAGGCGCAGTACGCGACCTGGTCTCCAACCAATGATGTGGTCGCCTTTACTTTCGTCGGCGACGGCGGGTTCGACATCTTCACGATCCACTCCGACGGCTCGAACCTGAAGCGTCTGACTCATGACGGGCGAGGGTCTACAACAACTGGCCGATGTGGTCTCCGGACGGCAAAGAGATTGCTTGGGGGAGGGGTGAGGGGATCTGGATCATGAACGCCGACGGTACGAACAAGCGCCAGGTGACCACCGCCGGCGGCGTCCCAGGCGCCTGGTCACCGGGCCCCTTCATCACGTTTCAGTGCAACTCGGACGCGGGGCAACCAGCGCTATGCGCCGTCCGCAAGGATGGAAGCGGGCTGACCCGGTTGCTCGACGGCAAGGACGCGGGGTTCCCTGGTTGGCGGCCGCGCCGCCCGTGAGACCTGCCAGTGGACTGGGGCCGCCCGGCCGCGCCTTGATAGGACGGACTCGGGGAGACGCCGCTTTCGTGCATGGTCTTGCTCGCCTACCGCCGGGCCGCAAACTGCGGATGTTTGTCGCCGCGGGAGCGTTGCTGCTCGGTGGCGGCATCATTGGCACGTTCGCTCTCCGGAACGGCGCGCCGAAGCTGCCAAGCCCGATACCGGCGCCTGCAGACATGGTCACCGACGCCTCGGAGAAGCCGACGTCGAAGATCGACGCTCGAATCCGGTTGGCCAGTGCGCCGTTTCGCGTGGTTACAGGCGCGGGGTTCGTCTGGGCTCTCACGCGCGTGCCAGATTCAGCAGTCTGGCGTATCGACCCGAACTCAAACGAAGTCGTAGGAAAGCCAACGCCCTTGCCGGTCGATGGTTGGGATCTAGCGGTCGGAGCCGGGTCCGTCTGGGTGGCGCCAAACGGGGCTGACGGCCGACTCACGCGCATTGATGCGAGAAGCGGCCGTATCACGGCGCGCATTTCAGCCCGCCCGATCTACCTGGGCGGCACAGTCACCTTCGGTGGCGGCAACGTTTGGACTGGTAATGACGACGAGCGCTATCGGCACGGGTCGACCGTCTCGAAGATTGACCCGCGAACCAATCGCGTCGTCGGAAAGCCGATAGCACTTGGCAGTCCGCAGAGCCTTGCCTACGGCGAAGGAGCGTTGTGGGATGCAGATCACAGCGGGTGGCTCGTCAAGGTCGACCCTGAGACACTCCAGCAGATCGTTCGTCGGCGCCTTGGCTTCGGTCCCCATGGCGTTCTCGTCGCTGAAGACCGCGTCTACGTGGCGGACTCACACGGCAATCGACTGCTGGCAGCCGATCCCAAGACGGGAAAGATCCGTGCGATTGAGAAGCTGTCGCTCGGGCCGCTGTACCCGGCCTACGGCGACGGATTCATCTGGAGCGGTTCTGAGGCTGCCTGGCAAGGGGAGCCGGATGACCGGGTCGTACGGATTGATCCGGGCACTCTCCGGATCGTTGAGAGCGTGCACGTAGGCGCGAACGTAGCGAGCGTCGCCTTCGGCTTTGGCAGCGCCTGGGCCGCTCTGTCGTCAGGCGAAGTGGTACGGATCTCACCGCCTACGTAAGGCGGCCCCGTGCCAGCGTATTCGTCCTTCCGGGCGGCGACAGGCGTTGCCTGTCTGGTTCTCCAACTCGGCATGCCGGGCTTCGCGAGGACGTGCTTTTCTACGCCGGGTGGTATGCACTACGGGAGGAGTAACGAACTCGGCGCGGGTCAACTTTTTCCGGCTAGCTAATCCGCTGGGTAGTTCGACGCAGCATCCGACGTTCGTTCGTCTCATATTCGACTCGCTGATCGAGATTCTCGCCAGCCTCGTCGTCGTGTGGCACGCGCTGCGCGAGCAGCACGGATAGCCGATGAGCTGGTGGGCCTGGCTGCTGATCGCTCTCGCCGTTGTCGCCGCCGTCTGGGCTGCGTTCGTCGTCTGGCTCGTGGCTGTTGGCCGCCGCAGCGACGCACGGGCGCTGGCCAGGTTCATCCCCGACTGCATCGTCCTCGTGACCCGGCTCGTCCGCGACCCGCGCGTGCCGCGGCGTCGGAAGCTGCTCCTGCTGGGACTGGTCGGTTACTTGGGACTGCCGTTCGACCTCGTCCCGGACTTCATTCCGGTCGCCGGCCAACTCGACGACGCGATCATCGTGGCGCTCGTGCTCCGCCACTTCATCAAGGCAGGTGGTGACGAGCTCATCCGTGAGCTCTGGCCGGGCCCACAACAGTCGCTCAACCTCATCCTGCATCTCGCGCGAGCTTGAGCAACGCCCTATCGCCTTGCTGGTTGCGTTTCACGTGTTCCCTCAGAGTTCCCTTGCGGCGTCGATTTCGGCGTTCCACGGCACGAATTGCCCGCAAATCGGAACTTGGCTGACCCCCTCCATACTAAATGTCGGGGCCGCGTCTGAAGAGACAACACAACTCCTCGATTTGCAGGGACTTCAAGCCCTCTGACGGACTCGAACCGTCGACCCCTTCCTTACCATTCAGCGACGAGGCGGGAAGCGAGGGCAAGAGCGGGAAGCCGCGGGCACGAACATCCCGGAAACCGAGGAAATCCGCCAGAGACGAATGACCGCCCGGTGACGCGCGTACCCACGCTTGCGTTCCCTCAATGTTCCCTCGTGGCGTGCGCGCGTCCATCGCATGCGCTGTGCCCGAGCCCTCCACGAAGACGCGGCGCACCTCGGCTACGGCCAGCCGCCCTCGCCTCGCTTGATCTCCCACAGCCAGCCGCTCCCGTCATAGCCCGAGCGGTGATGCGGCCCTACCTGCCCCGAGATCTCCCACGGCATGCGCCGACAACGTAGCGCGCACACCTCGTCCTTGCCTTCCGTACAGGCCCGTCCCGTCCGGATCGCGGCGTACGATTTTCGGCGTCAAACGAGGACGACAGGTGGAACTTGGCGAGTACGGAACCGATTGAGACCGACTGGTCAGCCGTTACGGCACGGTGCCTCGCATACCTGTGCCTGCAGCATTCGGAAGTTCAGGACAAGGGGCTGTTCGAGCGCGCGACGTTCTTGATGAACCTCGGTCTCCCTCGATCCGATGCCGCGGTCCTTCTCGGCTCGACCGACGACTCCCTGCGGGTGACGCTCGGCAAGCCTCCGAAAAAGGCCAAGTCGAAGAAGAGCAAGTAGCCGTTGGCCGAACTCGATGATGTCAAACAGCAGCTTCAGAAGAAGCTGGGCATCGGCGAACGACAGCTAAATCGCGTGATCCAAAAGTGCGAGGGCGAGACGCTGTTGCCTCGCCGTCTGGCGATACTTCTGCTGGCGTCTGAGAACGGCATCTCGATACGCAAGCACGCCTCCGAAGACGATCTATCGCAGCTTCGAGCAGTGCGTGGTGGAGCAGCCGTCGCACCTCCTCAAGCTGTTCCTGCGCCCGAGCCGCGGCAGGCGGAACGAAGACAAGCTAGCCGACGCAGAACGTCACAAACGAAGGCCGCACGACCGAAACGACCGACTCGCGGCCGGAAGGTGTTCGTCGTACACGGCCGGAACGAGTCCCTGCGAAAGGATCTCTTCAGCTTTCTGCGTACCCTCGCATTGCAGCCGCTCGAATGGCGGAAGGCCATCGAAGCCGCAGGGACAGGATCGCCGCATATCTCGGAGATCATCGACGCGGCATTCAAGGAAGCCGTGGCGGTCGTTGTGCTCCTCTCGCCCGATGATCAGGTCAGGCTGTCCGAGCAGTTTCAAAGGCCCGGCGACCCGCCATACGAAAAGGAACTCGTCGGGCAGGCCCGACCAAACGTTCTGTTCGAAGCTGGGATGGCCTTTGGGCGCAATCCGAACTCGACGGTGCTGATCCAGGTTGGCGACGTCAAGCCCTTCAGCGACGTGGGCGGACGGCATGTAACTCGCTTGGCGAATGACCCGGAGAGTCGAAGCGAGGTAGTCACGAAGCTGAAGAACGCAGGCTGCGCTGTGGATGACGGCGGCACCGACTGGTACAGCGTCGGCGATTTCAGAGTTGGAGCAGACAGCGAATGAATCAGGACGCGGGAAACGAAGCCGAGGTTCCCCACGGGAGAGCAACGATCTCGGATCGGATCGCAGCCTTCTCGATGCTCGACCAGATGAAGGATGCAACGCAGGCGCAGAAGTGCATGCGCCTCGCCCTGGTGGGCTTCTCGGCGACCGAGATCGCCGGAATGCTGCAGACGACAGTGCCCACAGTCCACCAGAACCTGTACTCAGAGCGGAAGAAGCTGAAGCCCTCGGAGAAGAAGCCGAAGACATCCGGCAAGCGTTCGAAAGGCTAGTCGCACCGCGAACTCGGCCTCGGCTAAACCGCCGGTTGGAAAGCGCGTGGAAAGTAGCGGTGGCGAAAGGCGGCGAACGGGGCGGCGAGCGTAGCCCCGCGGTGCCGCGTCTGCGGCGATTCCGCTCGCCGTGGCAAGCGGTGGAGAAGCGTTCCACCAGCATGGTAAGGAGGGGTCGACGGTTCGAGTCCGTCAGAGGGCTTCGTAGAACCCCGCTGCATATGCGGGGCCCGGGCTTCGGAAGAGGACGGCTCGAAAGCGCAGGTGGAAAGTTCTTGGAAAGTTGCTGGGCCTTTACCGGGAGGTGCGGTTCGGTCTCGCAGAGAACCTGCCGTGTGGCCAGAAGGACTGCGCGCCCTACGAGGCGTCGATGGTAACAAGCTGCCGTGCGTTCTCGAGGTCGTCCCGCGCCACCAGAATCTCGCGCGGCCCGCTGTCGCCTACAGCGTCGCCGGCGCCTGCACCCATGTCCGTCTGGCGGTGATCGCAGGCGATTCCTTCCGTCCGCAAGAGGCCGCAGACCGCCTCTGCTTCCATCGCGTTTTCGACAACCATGAGTCGCACTCCGTTCATCAGTCTGCATACCTAGCCGAATGTGAACGCGTACGCTTCGGCGCCGGGCTCGAGGAACGCGATCTCGAGCGTTCGCTCGCCAACCCCGTCGTGCTGTCGCACGAGCTGGTAGAGGCGGCCCTCTCGGAGCAGGGCGTTCCCGTCCTCGTCCACGTCCACGCCGTGTGACAGGCCCGGAGCCTCGCCGTCGAGGAGCACGCGGAAGGGAATCGGCTCTCGCGCGCCGGGTGAGAGCACGAGATGCGCGTCGCGCGCGTGGAAGCGGTAGGCGATGCTTCCGCCGGCCTGGTCGAGCACGACGTTCTCACGTCCGTTCGTCCACTCGCCGGCCAGCGCCCAGTGGTTCAGGCGCAGGTCCTCAGGGCGCGCATCGGCGCGGTTCTCGCTGCGCGCCGAGCCGAGATACGTCTCGGGCGTCCGGAGGTTGTCCCAGTCGGCCTCCGCCTCCACGCCGAGCCCTTCGATGGACACGAGCTCGCGCTCGACGCCGAGCAGCCCCTGGATGAGGCGCTCCGATTGCTCGTAACGCCCTTCGCCGAAGTGGTCGTCGCGGATGACGCCGTCCGTGTCGACGAAGTAGAGCGCTGGCCAAGCATTGTTGTCGAAAGCGCTCCAGATCTCGTAGTCGTTGTCGAGCGCGACCGGGTAGTCGATCGCTCGCTCTTTCGTCGCCTGCCGTACGCGGTCGATCTCGTGCTCGAACGAGAACTCCGGCGTGTGGACGCCGATCACGACCAAGCCGTCGTCTCGGTAGGCCTGCGACCAGGCACGGACGTACGGCTCCTGGCGCAGCCAGTTGATGCAGGTCAGCGTCCAGAAGTTCACGAGGACGACGTGGCCGCGCAGCTCGGCGGGGCCGAGCGGCTCGGAGTTGAGCCACCCGGTCGCCCCGCCGAGCGAGGGCACGTGCACGCGAGAGGGCACGGTCACTTAGCGAAGCGACCGGAGCCCCGCGCGGACCTCGTTGACGAACAGCTCGGGCTGCTCCCAGGCGGCAAAATGCCCGCCCTTGTCGAGCTTGTTGTAGTGGATGAGATTGGGATAGGCCTGCTCCGCCCAACTCCGCGGCACCTGATAGAGCTCGTCAGGAAAGACGCTCACGGCTACCGGGATGGAGACGCCCTTCGGGTCGAAGAAGCCGAACTTGTTTTCCCGATAGAGACGTCCCGAAGAAATCCCCGTGTTCGTCAACCAGTAGTGGGTGATGTTGTCGAGCACGTCGTCTCGGGTCAGGCCTTCCTGGGCCCCGTCGACAAAGACGCGAGAGATCAGCGCCATACTGGTCGCGTCGTGGTCGAGCATCCAGGCGGCGAGGCCGACGGGTGAATCCGCGAGTCCGTACAGCGTCTGTGGGTGCGTCGCCAACTCGAGTGCATAGGCCACGTCTGTCGCGAAGAACTCCTTCAGCTTCTCGTAGAGGCGTGTTTCCTCGTCATCAAGACCGGACGGCGCCGGACCGCCGGACTGAACCGCCGCTGCGACGTCGGGTCGAACAGCACCAGGGAAGTTGGTGTGGATCCCGAGCAACCCCGGAGGTGCCTGTTCACCCATCAGATCAACGATTTGCCCGCCCCAATCGCCGCCCGAGGCGACGTAGCGGTCGTAGCCCAGGCGCCTCATCAGCTCCGCCCAAGCACGCGCGATGTGGTCGGGGCCCCAGCCGGTTGTAGTTGGCTTACCCGAGAATCCGTAGCCCGGCATCGACGGGATCACCAGATGGAAGGCGTCCGCTGCGCTCGCGCCATGTGCCGTCGGATTGGTCAGTGGATCGATGATCTTCAGCTGCTCGATGACCGAGCCCGGCCATCCGTGCAAGACGATGAGCGGCAACGCATCTTCATGCTTCGAACGAACGTGAATGAAATGGATGTCCAGCCCATCGATCTCGGTGATGAAGTGCGGCAGAGCCTTCAGCCTCGCCTCGCACTTGCGCCAGTCGTACTCTGTCGCCCAGTAGCGCGCGAGCGCCTGCATCGTCGCCAGCCGCGGCCCCTGTGACTGATCTTCGACGGTCTCCTTCTCGGGCCAGCGCGTGGCCGCGATGCGACGCCGGAGGTCGACGAGCTCTCCTTCCGGAACGTCGATGTGGAAGGAGCGGATTGTGCTGTCTTCGGCGCCTGTGTCGAGCTCCGCGGGAAGCGGGGCGGGACGTGGGGCGGCCGTTGTCTTCTCGGACGTTGTCTTCTCAGTCATTGCGTCTCCTCTCATCCGTGCACGGGGACGAACCGCTCGAGCGGTTCGGGGAAGAGAAGGACATAGGCGGCTCCTGACGTTGCGGGTTCCGCGCGATCGCTAGGTCACGCGCCACGCCAGCCGAGTGTCGGAGCCGGAAGAGAATGCCCGCCTAGGGTCAGGGCGGACCGACCTCAACGCTAGCACCCGCCTGCCGGGGGCGCTGCGGAATCACGCAGCGAGCCTATGCACCGCCGATGAATTTCCCGCTAGGAGCGAGAGAAGCGAAAGGGGACGTCCTGTCCAGCTCGGCCAAGGTCGATCCGCTCGCAAGGGAGTACACTCGCCGGGAGGCAGAGATGAGCCAGCGGGAGACCGAGCACCTGCGCGTTCTGATCGCGAACGAGCGCAAGGATCGCTTGGCCCTCGTCGCGCCGATCGTGGCCGCGCTCGGGCACGAAGTGATCGCGCGAGAGATCGAGGTGGAGGACGTCGGAGCAGTCACGGCGCGCGAGCGGCCGGACGTCGCCCTCGTCGGCCTCGGAGAGAGCTCCGAGCATGCGCTGCACCTGGTCGAGAAGATCGTGCACGAGTCCGCCTGCCCGGTGATCGCGCTCATCCATGCGCCCGATCCCGACTTCGTCAAGGAGGCGTCGAAGCGCGGGGTCTTCGCCTACATCACTGACGCCGACGCGAAGGACTGGCAGAGCTCGATCGACATCGTCTTGCGCCGCTTCAGCGAATACCACGATCTCGAAGGCGCATTCGGTCGCCGCGCCATGACCGAACGGGCGAAAGGCATCCTGATGGAACGACACTCGGTCGATGAGCCGGCGGCCTTCGAGATGCTGCGTCAGCACGCGCGTACGACGAACCGGAAGCTTGTCGACGTGGCGTCCGCTGTGGTCGACGGCCACCGGCTACTGCCAAAGCAAGCGCACTCACCCGCCCCGATGGACGGGGCGGGCGAATAAGGCGAGTGCTACGCGAGTTCGGGTTCGGCGCTTAGGTGTAGGCCGCCACCAAGCCCTTCCGGCAGGACAACTCCTAAGCGCTCTCGGGTCGAGGCGCGACGCCGACGTGGTCTCTGCCGAAGCGAAAGCCCGTGTTCCCTCACGGTTCCCTCGTGTCCTTAGAACCAGGCCGGGCGTCGGCAGAAATACCTGCAAATCGGCTCCTCGCTGACCCCCTCCATAGTGATCTCCCGCCACGCGTCTTAGCAGGCAACAGAAGTAGCGGATTTGCAGGGACTTTATGCCCTCTGACGGACTCGAACCGTCGACCCCCTCCTTACCATCGAGCGGCGAGGAGGGACGCGAGGGCAAGCGCGGGAAGCCGCGGGCACGAAGACCCCGCAAGTCGAAGGAATCAGCGGAAGAGGAGTAGCCGCGCGAGGACGCGCGTGCCCGCGCCGGTGTTCCCTCAGTGTTCCCTTGGGTCTTGATGGTGCGCCCCCAACAAGATCAACGGTCTGCGGCTTACTACCCAGTCCGATCCAGGGATACCCCGATGGCCGTTTCGCAAGACGGTGCAAGCCTGTAGACCTCGCGAAAGGAGAAGCTATGACTGTCGGCGGTTTCATTCACCAAGGAGGCCGCAGTCACACCGTCCACTTCCTTCGCCACCTGCTCGAGATGGTGCTCGCGATGATGGTGGGGATGTTCGCGGGAGTAGCGGTGTTCGTGTCCGCGCTCGGGATCACGGTCGAGGAGGCGATTCAGGACCACTCGGTCTCCTTCGTCATCGTGATGGCGTTCAGCATGACCGTCCCGATGGTCGCGTGGATGCGCTACCGCGGTCATGCCTGGGACAGGAGCCTCGAGATGGCGGCGGCGATGGTCGTCCCCGCGATCCCGCTCATCTGCCTGCGCCTGGCGGATGTCGTCGGGCCCATCTGCAGCGCCTACTGCCTGCTCAGCGTTTTGGCGATGGTCGGTGTGATGGTGTACCGGCGAACTGAGTACCGCGGCGGCTCGGCGATCGCGTCCCATTAGCCGGGGCGGAGCGCACAGCACGGAAGTAGAGGGTTAGCCGGAACTAGAGGGTCACGCGTGCTCGCCCATCGGCTTCTGCATCATCCGCAGCATCGGCAGGCCGCCGGTGCTGACGAAGCGCCAGACGAGCACGGCGGCGAGTCCGAGGAAGACGATGTTGAGGACGGTCGTGTAGTTCCAAGTCACGCTCGCCTCGACGATCTTGGCGTTTCGCTCCTCGGGGACGAGCCCCACCGCCTGGAAGACGAGCTCGACGACGAGCGCCGCAGCGACCATGGACGCGTAGAAGGTCACGAGCAGGAAGCCCGCGACCCTGAGGCCGTAGTACTTGCGGTAGATGTTGAGGATCGGGAACACGATCAGGTCGGCGAAGATGAAGGCGATCACGCCGCCGAAGCTGATGCCGCCGTTCCAGAGCACGGCGGCGAGCGGGACGTTGCCGATCGAGCACACGAAGCTGATGAGGGCGACGAGCGGGCCTACGAGCGGGCCCCAGAGCTTGGCGAACGTCGGGTGATCGACGAAGAAGAACGACTCCCAGAAGGAGTGCGGCACCCAGGCGGCGAGCGCGCCGGCGATCAGAAGGCCGCCGAAGACGTCCTTCCAGATCGCCGCCCAGTCCATGACGAAGTAGTTGGCGAGGGCGGTGAAGCCCTTGGGCGAGCGGAGGCGCTGCCAGATCGTGCCGCCGGTGACGGACATGTCCATTTCCGCATGGCCCTCCATCGAGCCGAGCAGTCCACGGTCGGCGTGCTCGCGCGCTTCGGCGACCAGTCGGCGCGTGAGGAAGCGGCGGAAGAGGAGCGCGAGGATGACGATCATGAGCGGGCCGCCGACGAACTCGGCCAGTGTGAACTGCCAGCCGAGGAGGACCGCCATCACGATCCCGAGCTCGATCACGAGGTTGGTGGAGGCGAACTCGAACACCATCGCCGCCGTGAAGTCGGCGCCACGGCGAAAGACAGAGCGCGCCATCGCGACGGCGGCGTAGGAGCAGGAGGAGCTCGCGGCGCCAAGCCCGCAAGCGATCCCGAGCGAGCGGGGTGAGTCGTCGGGGAGGAGACGACGCATCTCTTCCTTGGAGACGACAGCCTGCACCGCCGCCGAGATCGCGAAGCCGAGGATCAGCGCCCAGAGGATTTCCCAGAACATGCCGAAGGCGAGACTGAGCGCGTCGCCGAGCTCGGCCCCAATGTCGATGTCGGCCAGACAAATGCTCATGCTGGTTCACTATCGAGGATGGGCGCCGGCCGAGTGGCCTTCTGCCCTCACGTTTGCTTCGGCTGAGCTAGTTGCATCGATGGGTGTGTCGGGTCTCGCTGCCCGCGCCTTGGGTTAGTCTCTGAGGTTGCTACATTGGCTTCGTCAACACCGACTAGCGGTTCGAGGAAGACGCGAGGGGTCGCGGCTCAGTGATCACGCGAGCGCCCGCCGAGGAGTCTCCGGAGGCGTTCCTCGGGCCCGGGGACAACTGAGGAGTGTGTGAAAGGAACGCACGTCTGCGAGTGAGCCGTCCGTGGGAAAGATCAATCCAGCTGAAGATGAGGCGCATGAGCGCCTCGAGGTCGCCGTCATCGGCGGGAGCCAGGCGGGCCTGGCGATGGGCTACTACCTCGCCCAACAAGGACGACGGTTCGTCATCTTTGAGCGCGGCGATTCCGTCGCGCCTGCTTGGCGTGAGCGCTGGGATTCGCTGAAGCTCTTCACGCCCCGCGGCTATAGCGCGCTGCCCGGGCTTCCCTTCCCGGGCGACCCGGACGACTACCCCACCCGCGACGAGGTAATCGCCTACCTCGGGCAGTACGCCGAGACGTTCGAGCTTCCGATCGAGTTCAACAGCGACGTGCGCAGGCTTTCCCGCGAGGAGGGGCGCTTCGTCCTCGACGTCGACGGGCGGAGGATCACTGCCGACCAAGTCGTGATCGCGACCGGCCCCTTCCAAACGCCGTACATCCCCAAGCTCGCCGAGGACCTCGGTTCTGACGTCTGGCAGGCTCACAGCACGGGCTACCGGCGGCCGAGCGATGTTCCTGAGGGAACGGTGCTTGTGGTCGGGGGGGGGAATACGGGGTTCCAGATCGCCAAGGAGCTCTCAGTCACCCACAAGGTCCTGCTCTCGGTGGGTTCGAAGCAGAAGCCGTTGCCCCAGCGGTTGGCCGGGCGCGACCTCTTCTGGTGGCTGACG
>Ga0307278_10000049_pt1 | contig 57700 bp, 58 predicted proteins | sample ER_DNA_117_FD_194482 | JGI IMG/M metagenome (GOLD analysis project Ga0307278, IMG submission 194482) | Bulk soil microbial communities from the East River watershed near Crested Butte, Colorado, United States - ER_DNA_117 | ecosystem: Environmental > Terrestrial > Soil > Floodplain | place... | reverse complement strand
GGGAACCAGCCTGACCCTGCGCCTGTACGACCCGAACCACCCCGACGACGACGGCGTCACCATGGCGCTGGACCTCGGCCACCCGCGCCGCGCCACCCCGGTGACCTGCTCGCACGGGGGAACGGTGTGGTGCTTCTTCCGCACCGACTACCGGTTCAAGGACCCGTGGCCCGCGCTTGCCGCCCTCGCCGGCTGACCCGGCCCGTCCCCGCGGCCACCGGTCCGGCCGCGTGGCTGCGTTACCCTGCCAAGGATGTCCAGCTCCGCCGGCGACGTCGAGACCCGGGCCGGGGGCCTGCGGGCCCAGCCGGGTTGGCCGGCGTTCTTCCTGGCGGCCACCCTGGCCAGGCTGGCCAGCGAGATGTTCCCGGTCGCGGTGGTGCTGCTGGTGCTGGACCGCACCGGCAGCGCCGCCCTCGCCGGTGCCGCGGTCGCCGCCACCACCCTGCCGGGCGTGGTCACCGGCCCGGTGCTCGGGGCGTGGCTGGACCGGACGGCCCACCGCCGGGCGGCGCTCGCCAGCAACCAGGTCGTCCTCGGCACGAGCCTGCTGGCGATCCTGGCCGCGGCCGGCCGCGCGCCCGGCTGGGCCCTGCTGCCGCTGGCCGCCCTTACCGGCCTGACCGCCCCGCTGGCGACGGGCGGGTTCACCAGCATGATCCCCTCGCTCGTCCCGGAACGGCTGCTCCCGAAGGCGAACGCCCTCGAGGCGTCCAGCTTCAACACCGCCGCCATCGCCGGCCCGGCCCTGGCCGGCGCGGTCGCGGCCGGGCCGGGCCCGGCCGCCGCCGTGGCCCTGGAGGCGGGCCTCTCCGGCCTCGCCCTGCTGGCCATCGTGCGCCTGCCGCGGGTCGCCCCGGTCGCCTCCCGTGCCAACGCCTCCATGGCCGCGACCATCCGCCAGGGACTCCGCCACCTTGCCGGCACCCCGGTGCTCCGCGGGGTCACGGTGGCGACCACCGTCGCCCTCGGCGGGCTGGGGCTGCTCACCCTGGCCCTGCCGTTCCTCGCCGAGCGGCTCGGTGCCGGCCAGGCGGGCGCCGGCTACCTGTGGGCCGCCCTGGAAGCCGGCGGGATGGCCGGCGCGCTGGCCGGTGCCCGCCTGCTCGCTGACTGGCCGCCGCAGCGGGTGGTCCTGGCCGGTCTCGCGCTGCTCGGGCTGCTGATGGCGGCCTGGCCGCTGGCGCCGACCTTCCCGGTGGCGCTGCTGCTGGTCGCGCTCGCGGGCGTGCTCGAGGGACCGGCGTTCGCGGCCACCTTCGCGACCCGGCAACGATGGTCGCCCGTGGACCTGCGCGGGCAGATCTTCACCACCGCGGCCAGCCTCAAGATGGGCGCGTTCGCGGTCGGGGCCGCCCTGGCCGGTCCGGCCGTCGAGCGCCTGGGCGTCGGCGGCGCCCTGGTGGTGGCGGGCGCCGTCCACGTCCTCGCGGCCCTGCTCGGCATGGCCGCCGGCGCGACCCTCGGGTCCAGCGCCTACCCGGGCCCGGACACCCAGCCCCCTACGAGGCGGCCGAGGGGCTGACGCGCACGGGAGGCTGGGCCGTGCCCTGAGGCGGCGGCGGGCCGGCGGCGCCGCCGCGGTCCAGCAGCGCCCAGGCGGGGATGGCCAGCAGGAACAGGCCGCTTGCGGCGGTGGCGGTCACCCCGGTGTCGTTGAGCAGGATGAGCAGCAGCGAACCGAGCGCGCCGAGGCCGAGCACCCGGCGGAGCCAGTCGCTCAGCTCCGCCAGCGGCGGCGGCGGGCGGAGGGCGAGCAGCCCGGCCGCCGCCACCTCCAGCGGGCCGACCCAGGCGAAGGGGCTGTGGGCGAGCAGCCGGAGGTTCCGCGCGAGCTGGTCGGCGACGACCCCGGCGGCATCGCCCGGTCCCGCCAGGAGCCGGTCGGCGAAGCGGCCGGCGTGGGTCACCGGGCCGCCGAGGCCGCCGCCGAGCGCGACCGCCACCGCGGCGACCAGGGCCAGCCCGGCGAGCAGCAGGACCCGCCCGAGCCTCGGCCGCGCCGGCGCGAGCACCACCAGGGCGGCGGCGGCGGTGAGCATGGCGGTGAGGGCGCCGCCGACGTCGGCGCCAAGCCGCGGCAGGCCGTCCACCACGGCCAGGCCGCCGAGCAGCGCGGCGGCCCACGGGGTCCGCAGGGGGGCGAAGCCGATCACCAGCATGGCCGCGGCCAGCGCGAACGCGAAGTAGCCGTTGCCGAGGCCGTAGAACCGCTCGCCGTCCCAGGCGCTGCCGCCGAGCAGCGGCTGGGCGAGCCCCTCGCCGCCGGCCAGCAGGCCGGTCACGACCAGCGCCAGTAGCGCGCCGCCGAGCAGCGCCGGCGCCGCCAGCCGCCGGTGCAGCCACAGGGCGACCCCGGCGAGCCCGGCCGCCACCACCAGCCCGGCCGCCAGCCAGGCCAGCCCCCATGCCGGCGCCATGCCGGGGGCGCGGAACAGCCCCCGGAACACCGCCCGCACCGCTCTGGCCGCGAGCGGCTCGGCGATGCTCGCGGCCAGGTAGCCGGCCGGCAGCGCAAGGGTGAGGGCGAGCAGCCCGAGCGCGGCCCGCTCCCACCCGGCCGGCTCGCTCCCCCGCCGGCGGGCCCGCCAGGTGGCCAGCAGCGCGAGCAGCGCCAGGACGGCCGCCAGCGCGAGCAGCGGGATCGCCAGGGTGCGGGCGAGCACCAGGGCGCCGACCCGCCGGTCCAGCCAGGTCGCGGCGCCCGCCGGGCCGTAGTTGCCGACGACCCGGATGGAGGTGCCGTCGTCCCCGTCGGAACGGCCGCCGTCCAGGGTCGGGCGGATGTCCTCGAGGGCGACCAGGCCCTGGCGCCGGGTCGAGTCGGAGGTGGGCAGCCCCACGCGGTCCCCGCCGAGCACCAGCAGCGGCGCCGCGTTGGCGCGCCGTGGGGCCGGCCGGAGCCCGGCGACCATCACCGGGCCGGCGCCAGCCGCGAACGCCAGGCGCTCGGACACGATCCGCAGCGCGCGCGCGTGCGGCACCGCGAGCACGACCAGCCGCCCGGGCCGCAGCGGGATGCGGCCGCCGAGCTGGCCGAGCGGGCTCGCCGGCGACGCCGGGCCGCTGGGACCGAGCGTGAACAGCCCCGCCGCCTCCATCCCCCGCCATGCCAGCACCCGGGTCGGCGGCAGCCGGCCGAAGCGGGCGTCGGGGTTGTCGGCGCGCAGCCGCTCGACCACGGCGGGGTCGGGAAGCCCCGGGGCCCGCACGGCCTCGGCGTCGACGCGGCGGCCGGCCGCCAGCGACAGCACCCGGGCGGCGAGCGGCTCGAACTCGGGCAGGGTGGACACGAACCCCACCGCCGCCGCCGGACGACCGCGAGTGGCGTCCAGCGCCTCGTCCAGGGTGAGCCGCCCCACCAGCACCAGGGCGGACGGCGCCGCCACCGGTCCCGCCCTGGTCGCCGCCTCCTGCGCGGCGGCCGGCCGCGGCAGGACGGCGACCACCAGGGCCACGCCCAGCAGGGCGAGACCGCGGCGCCTCCCGCGGCTACGCATCGATCGATGATAACGACACCGCCCGGGCTGGACGGCTACCCTGAGCGGGATGGACGGGAGGCGGACGGCGGTAGCGGGGCTGGACGGGGCGGCCGGGCTGCTCGGCGCGGCTCGGCGGATCGTGGTGTTCTCCGGCGCCGGCATCTCCACGGAGTCCGGCATCCCCGACTTCCGCTCGCCCGGCGGCCTCTGGACCCGCTACGACCCGCGCCAGCTCGGCTTCCGCCGCTACCTGGCCGACCCCGGCACCCGCCGCCTCGCCTGGCGGCTGCGATGCGAGCTGTTCCACCTGGACGCCCGGCCCAACCCGGCGCACCTGGCCTGCGTGCGGCTGGCGGAGGCCGGCCGCCTCGCCGGCGTGGTCACCCAGAACATCGACGGCCTGCACCTGGACGCCGGCCTCCCCGCGGAGCTCGTCTGCGAGGTCCACGGCACCGGCCGCCAGGTCGTCTGCCTCGCCTGTGGCGAGCGCGGCCCGATGGCGGCGGCGGTGGCCAGGGTGGAGGCCGGCGAGGACGACCCGCCGTGCCGGCGCTGCGGCGGCATCCTCAAGGCGGCCACGGTGTCGTTCGGGCAACCGATCCCGCCGGCGGTCTGGGCCGCGGCCGAGCGCATGACGGCCGTCTGCGACGCCTTCGTGGCCGTCGGCTCCTCGCTGATCGTGCAGCCGGCGGCCCGCCTGCCGGTGCAGGCCAAGCGGCTGGGAGCGAGCCTGCTGATCGTCAACCGCGAGCCGACGCCCCTGGACGACCTGGCCGACGCGGTCCTCAACGGCGAGGCCGGGACGCTGCTGCCGGCGCTGGTCGACAAGTCCCTGGCGGGGGCGGATCGCCGATGACCGCCCGCCCCCGCCTGCTGGTCGTCCAGCACGAGCCCGGCAGCACGCCGGGGCTGCTCGTCGACGCGGCGGCCGCGACCGGCGTGGAGCTGGACGTGGTGGAGGCGCCCGACCGGCAGGTCCCCGTCGAGCTGGGCGACGCCAGCGGGCTGGTGGTGCTCGGCGGCGAGATGGACGCCGACGAGCTCGACGCCTACCCGCACCTGGAGCGGACCATGGCGCTGCTCCACGACGCCGCCGCCCGCGACGCGCCAACCCTGGGGATCTGCCTCGGCGCCCAGCTCGCCGCCAACGCCCTCGGCGGCCGCGCCTACCAAGGCCCGGGGGGCGAGGAGGTCGGCTGGACCAAGGTCGAGCTGACCGCCGCCGGCAGGGCCGACCCGGTGCTCGGCGCGCTCCTGGAGCCGGCCGAGGTCTTCGAGTGGCACCACGACACCCTCGAGCCGCCCCCGGGCGCGACCCAGCTTGCCAGCGGGGCGCTCTACGAACACCAGGCGTTCCGGCTCGGCAGCGTGGTCGGCGTCCAGTTCCACCCGGAGGTGGACGGGCCGCTGCTGGCCGCGTGGTGGGCCATCGGCGCGCCGCCCGCCTACCCACAGGCCGACGCCGTCGCCGGTGCGGCCCGCAACGCCGCCAACGCCCTCCGCCTGCTCGAAGCGTTCTGCCAGGTCGCGGCCTGGCGGTAGCTCGCGGGTCGGCGGCAGGGCACGGCACAATGCAACCACCATGATCATCGACTGCGCACTCTACGAGAACGGCGAGCGCCGTCCCGGTGAGCTGGCCCTGGACGACGCCTTCGAGGCGGCCTGCCACGACAACGCCTTCGTCTGGATCGGCCTGTACGAACCGGACGAACAGGAATTCGAGTCCGTCCGGCGCGAGTTCAACCTCCATGAGCTGGCCGTCGAGGACGCCATCCAGGCCCACCAGCGGCCCAAGCTCGAGGTCTACGACGACCTGCTGTTCGTGGTGCTGAAGACGGCCCGCTACCTCGAGGCCGAGGAGGTCGTGGAGTTCGGCGAGATCATGCTGTTCGTCGGCCCGCAGTTCGTGGTCGCGGTCCGCCACAAGCCGGCCAGCGAGCTGCGCGGCGTCCGCAAGCAGATCGAGAGCCGGCCCGACCTGCTCCGCTTCGGTCCGAGCGCGGTGCTGTACGCGATCGTGGACCGGGTCGTCGACGACTACCTGCCGGTGATCGAGGGTCTCGACCAGGACATCAAGGAGGTCGAGAAGGAGGTCTTCTCGGAGGCGGGCAGCAACCCGGCCGAGCGCATCTACATGCTCAAGCGCGAGGTCATCGAGTTCCACCAGAGCACGGCGCCGCTGACCGAGCCGCTGGACCGCCTGGTGCGCGGCCAGGTCCGCTCGCTCCACCAGGACATGCCCGAGTACTTCCGCGACGTCCAGGACCACCTGCTGCGGGTCGTCGAGCAGGTGAGCGCCTTCCGTGAGCTGCTCACCAGCGTCCTGCAGGCCAACCTGACCCAGGTGGCGCTGCTCCAGAACGAGGTCGGCATGCGCCTGAATACCGACATGCGCAAGATCTCGGCCTGGGTGGCGATCGTCGCCGTGCCGACGATGATCGCCGGGATCTACGGCATGAACTTCGACCACATGCCGGAGCTCACCTGGGTCGGCGGCTACCCGGGGACCCTGCTGGCCATGGCGGTCGCCTGCGCGTTCCTGTACCGCGCGTTCAGGCGGAACGGCTGGCTCTGAGCGCGGCGACCCGCTCCCGGACGGCGGCGGCCTGGTGGACCACCGCCATCAGCGACCCCAGGCGTCGAGATGGCGTCGCTGGTAGGGATGGTCCTGCACGCCGAAGGCAACCGGGGCGGTCAGCCGTTCCGGGCGACGCGGCGGCGGGCGGCCGCCTTGGCCAGCTCGACCCTCGCCTCGTCGAAGCGGCCCTCGGCACGCAGCTCCTCGGCCCGCTGCTCGCAGGCTGCCGGGTCCTCCTGGTCCAGCTCCTCCTGGAGCAGCGCGTGCTCGGCCAGGATGTCCACGCGGGTGGTGTCGTCCTGGTGCGCGACGTGGAGGAAGCCGCCGTCGACCACCACCGCGGTGCGGCCGCCGTTCGCGTCGATGTAGACCGGGCCGATGTCGAGGGCGGCCAGCAGCGGCGTGTGGCCGGGGAGCACGCCGAGGTCGCCGTCGACCGCGCGGGCGGTCACGAAGTCGGCCTCCCCGGTCCACACCTCCCGCTCGGGGGTGACCAGGTGCACCTCGAGCCTGGCCACGGCTACTGCTCCTCGCCACTGATCGACCTGGCCTTCTCCTGCGCGTCCTCGATGCCGCCGACGTTGAAGAACGCCTGCTCGGGCAGGTGGTCGTACTCCCCCTCGGCGACCGCCTTGAACGAGGCGATGGTCTCGTCCACGGGCACGCTGCGGCCGCTGACGCCGGTGAACTGCTCGGCGACGTAGAAGGGCTGCGACAGGAACCGCTGGATGCGCCTGGCCCGGTTGACGATGACCTTGTCGTCCTCGGAGAGCTCGTCGACCCCGAGGATGGCGATGATGTCCTGCAGCTCGTTGTTGCGTTGCAGGATCTCCTGGACGCGGCGCGCCACCCGGTAGTGCTCCTCGCCGACGTAGCGGGGGTCGAGGATGCGCGAGGTCGAGGCCAGGGGGTCGACCGCCGGGTAGATGCCGAGCGAGACGATGTCGCGGCTCAGCACCGTGGTCGCGTCCAGGTGGGCGAAGGCGGTGTGCGGCGCCGGGTCGGTGATGTCGTCGGCCGGCACGTAGATCGCCTGCAGCGAGGTGATCGAGTGGCCGCGGGTGGAGGTGATCCGCTCCTGCAGCTCGCCCATCTCGTCGGCCAGCGTGGGCTGGTAGCCGACCGCGCTCGGCATGCGGCCGAGCAGGGTGGACACCTCCGAGCCGGCCTGCACGAAGCGGAAGATGTTGTCGATGAACAGCAGCACGTCCTGGTTCATCTCGTCGCGGAAGTACTCCGCGATGGTCAGGGCGGCCAGCCCGACCCGCAGCCGCACCCCCGGCGGCTCGTCCATCTGGCCGAACACCAGCGCGGTCTTGTTGATGACGCCGGTCTCGGTCATGTCCAGGAACAGGTCGTTGCCCTCGCGGGTCCGCTCCCCGACGCCGGCGAACACCGACACGCCGGAATGCTCCTCGGCGACCCGGTAGATCATCTCCTGGATGACCACCGTCTTGCCGACGCCGGCGCCGCCGAACATGCCGATCTTGCCGCCGCGCACGTAGGGCTCGAGCAGGTCGATGACCTTGATGCCGGTCTCGAACATCTCGGTCCTCGACTCGAGCTGGTCGAAGCTGGGCGCGTGGCGGTGGATCGGCCAGCGCTGGTCGGACTGGAAGCCGTCGTCGTCGAGGGCACGGCCGAGCACGTTGAACACGTGCCCGAGGGTCTTCTCGCCGACCGGCATGGTCATCGACTCGCCGGTGTCGGTCACCGGCGCCCCCCTGACCAGCCCGTCGGTCGGCGACATGGCGATCGCCCGTACCAGCGAGTCGCCGATGTGCTGCGCCACCTCGCAGGTGATGACGGCGGTGTCGTCGTCGAGGGTCCGCTCGACGGTGAGGGCGTTCTGGATGGCGGGCAGCTCGTCGGGGGCGAACTCGACGTCCACCACCGGGCCGATGATCCGCACGACCCGGCCCGTGCCCGCCGTATCCTTCGTGGTTGCTCGCTCGGTCGCGGTGGTCGCCATGTCGTCTCAGCTCCCGCTTGTCTGGAGGGCTTCGGCGCCCCCGACGATCTCCATGATCTCCTGGGTGATCTGGGCCTGCCTGGCCTGGTTGTACTCCCGGGTCAGGTCCTCGATCAGCTCCTCGGCGTTGTCGGTGGCGGCCTTCATCGCCTTGCGCCTGGCCGCGTGCTCGGAGGCGGCCGACTCCAGCATGGCCGTGAACACCCTGGCCTCGACGTAACGGGGCAGCAGCGCGTCCAGCAGCCGCTCGGGGCTGGGCTCGAACAGGTACTGCGGGATCGGCTCCGGCGGCCCCTCCTCCACCTCCTCGATCACCAGGGGAACGAACCGGCGCGCCACCGCCCGCTGGGTCGCGGCCGAGACGAAGTCGGTGAACACCGCGTGGATCTGGTCCACCTGGTGGTGGAGGAAGGCGTCGACCAGCACGCCGACCACCGTCCGTGCGTCGTCGTAGGTGGGGCCGTGTGAGAACCCCGTCCAGGACTCCTCGATCGGGCGCTGGCGGAACCGGTAGTAGGCGACGCCCTTGCGGCCGGTCACGTAGAGCTTGGGCTCGATCCCGTCGTCGTGCAGCCGCGCCTGCAGCTCCTGAGCGGTGCGGAGCACGTTGGCGTTGTACGGGCCGGCCAGACCACGGTCCGAGGTGACCACCAGCACCGCCGCCGCCCTCGATTCGGCCCGCTGCTCCAGCAGCGGATGCTCCAGGAGCACCTCGGTGCTCACCACGCTCTCCAGCGCCGCGGTGATCTCCTCGGTGTAGGGCCGGGCCTGCTGGACCCGCTGCTGGGCCCTGGTCACCCGGGAGGCGGAGATGAGCTCCATGGCCCGGGTGATCTTCATGGTCGACTGCACCGAGCGGATCCGCCGGCGGACGACCCGTAGCTGTGCTGGCATCGCGCCCTACGACTCCCGGGGCCGGCTGGAGCGCCGGTACCGCTTGACGCCTTCCTGCTCGATCGCTTCCGCTTCCATCGCCTCGGCCTCCGCCTCCCGCAACGGCGGCGCCCCCTCGGACGGCCGGAAGCGACGCCGGAACTCCTTGATCGCGTCCGTGAGCCGCTGCTCGACGTCCTCGGGCAGCGTGCCCACATCGCGGATGTGGTCGCGGATCTCGGGGTGGTTGGCATCGATGTGCTCCAGGAACTCCGCCTCGAAGCGGCCCACGTCGTCGACCTGCACGTCGTCCAGGTAGCCCTGGGTGCCGGCCCAGATGGCCATGACCTGCCGCTCGATCGGGACCGGGTCGTACTGGCCCTGCTTGAGCAGCTCGACCATGCGGGCCCCGCGATCGAGCTGGTCCCTGGACGCCTTGTCCAGGTCGGAGGCGAACAGCGCGAACGCCTCCAGCGCGCGGAACTGGGCCAGGTCGATCCGCAGGGTGCCCGCGACCTGGCGCATGGCCCTGATCTGGGCGCTGCCACCGACCCGGGACACCGAGGTGCCGACGTTGACGGCCGGCCGCACGCCCGCGTTGAACAGGTCGGGCTCCAGGTAGATCTGGCCGTCGGTGATGGAGATGACGTTGGTGGGGATGTAGGCGGAGATGTCGTTGCCCTTGGTCTCGATGATCGGCAGGCCGGTGAGCGAGCCGCCGCCGAGGTCGTCGGAGAGCTTGGCGCAGCGCTCCAGCAGCCGCGAGTGGAGGTAGAAGACGTCGCCGGGGTAGGCCTCGCGGCCGGCCGGCCGGCGCAGCAGCAGGGAGATCTGCCGGTAGGCCTCGGCCTGCTTGGACAGGTCGTCGAAGATGATCAGGGCGTGCTCGCCCTTGTACATCCAGTGCTGGCCGAGGGCCGAGCCGGCGTAGGGGGCGATGTACTTGAACGAGGCGGGCAGCGAGGCGGGGGCATCCACGACCACCGTGTACTCGAGCGCGCCGTGCTCCTCCAGGGCGCCGACGAACTCACGGACGGTGGAGTCCTTCTGGCCGATGGCCACGTAGATGCACTTGACCTGCTTGTCGGTGCCCCAGTGCTGGCGCTGGTTGATGATCGTGTCCAGGCAGATGGCGCTCTTGCCGGTCTTCTGGTCGCCGATGATCAGCTCGCGCTGGCCCCGGCCGATGTTGGTCATCGCGTCGATGGCCTTGATGCCGGTCTCCAGCGGCTCCTTGACCGGCTGGCGGCTGACCACCGAGGGGGCCTGCAGCTCCAGGGCCCGTGTGGTCTCGGGCTCGATGTCGCCCCTGCCGTCCAGCGGCCGGCCGAGCGGGTCCACCACGCGCCCAAGGAAGCCGTCGCCGACCGGCACGGAGAGCACCCGGCCGGTGTGCTTGACCTCGTCGCCCTCCTCGATGCCGGAGGCGTCGCCGAAGACCACGCAGCCGATCTCGCGGACGTCCAGGTTGAGCGCCGTACCGAGGAGGCCGCCCGGGAACTCGAGCAGCTCGAGGGCCATGGTCGAGGGCATTCCCTCGACGATGGCGATGCCGTCGCCGGTCTCCGTCACCCGCCCGACCTCCTCGCGGGTGACCGTTGGCCGGAACGACTCCACATGTTTCTTGAGGGCCGCGGCGATGTCGTCGGGCCTGATGCTTAGCTGCTCGGTCACCGTGGTGCCTTTCCTTCCGCGGTATCGGGCTTGGGGTGGGCCTTGACCCATCGGGGGGCTGCGCTACGCTTCGCCCCCCGAACCCCCCGCGCTTCGCGAGGCTTCTGCAACTCACCCTCCTCCGGCTAGACGACGCCCAGCGCCTCGCGGGCCTGCTCGAGGTGGCTGCGGATGCTGCCGTCGAACACCTCGTCGCCGATGCGGACGACCACCGAGCCCAAAATAGCCTCGTCGACCGTGACCCGCAGCTCGACCGGCGTGCCGGTGATGCGGGCGAGCGTCTCGGCCAGGCGGGCCCGGCGTTCGTCGTCCAGCTCGACGGCGCTGCGCACCTCGGCCACCACCAGCCCGCGGCGCCTGGCGGCCAGCTCGGCCAGCTCCCGCGCCGAGGTGTCCAGGTCGTGGCCCTCGCCCAGCTCCACCAGCAGGTCGGCGAGGGCGGCGGTGCGCCCGCTAGCGCCCCCCTCCAGCAGGTCGGCGACCAGCGCGCGCTTGTTCTGGACCGGCAGGCCGGGGTTGGTGAGGGCCGACCGCAGCCGGGGCTGGTGGTCGACCAGGTCCGCCAGCAGGTACAGCTCGTCCCCGACCCGCTCCAGCTCGCCGGCGCGGTCGGCGGCGGTGAACGCGGCCATCGCGGCCAGCTCACCGACCAGGCCGGGGAGCTGGCGCGGCGGCACCCGCTGCAGGGTGGCGAGGGTGGCGAGCAGCTCCACGCTCGCCTTGTCCAGCCGGCCCCCGCCGAGGTCCTCCAGCAGGGCGCGCTTGGGCTCCGGCGGCAGGCCGGGGTCGCTCAGCGCCTTGCGCAGCCGCACCTCGGCGACGAGCAGGCGGGCGAAGGCGATCAGGTCGGCCTCGACCCGCTCGATCGGCCGCTTGCCGCGGCCGGCGGCCGCGTCGAACAGCCCCTGGGCGTGGTCGGCGAGGGCCTGGTTAGCCAGCGCCACCGCTGCCGTCCTCGCGGCGGCTGGTCAGCGCGCCGGCCTGGGTCTGGTCACCGAGCTGGTCGATGTACCGGTCGACCAGGCGGAGCTGGCGCTCCCGGTCCAGCGACTCGCCGACCACCCGGGTGGCCAGCTCGACGGCGAGCGTGCCGACCTCGCCGCGGAGCTGGCGGATGGCCTGGTCGCGCTCGGAGCGGATCGCCTGCCTGGCCCGCTCGAGCTGCCGCCCGGCGTCGGCCTCGGCCTTGGCCAGCAGGTCCTTGCGGACCCGCTCGGCGTTGGCGCGCGCCTCCTCGAGGATGCGCTGGGTCTCGTCCTCGGCGGCGGCCAGCCGCTGCTTGTACCGCTCCAGCAGCGTCTCGGCCTCGTCGCGGTCCTTCTCGGCCTGCTCGAGCTTGCCCTCGATGTTGGCCCGCCGGTCCTGGTAGGCCTTGTTCACCTGCGGCCACACCGTCCGGTACATCAGGAACAGCAGGACGAAGAAGGCGACCGCGCCCCAGATCAGCTCGTTCCAAGCGGGCAGGATGGGGTTGCGGCTCTCCTCCTGGGCCGCCTCCTGGGCCAGGGAATAGGCGAGGTGCACGTGCCCTCCCAAGCTAGGAGACGACGAACGCGAGGGCGAAGCCGAACAGGGCCAGGGCCTCGACCAGCGCCAGGCCGATGAACATGAGCGGCCGGACCGCGCCGGCCGCCTCCGGCTGGCGCGAGATGCCCTCCACGGTCTTGCCGACCAGGAAGCCGATGCCGATGCCGGGCCCGAGGGTGCCGAGGCCGTAGCCGATGATCGAGACGCTGCCGCTCACCGTTTCCTTGGCGGCGAGGATGTTGTTGACCAGTGCCAGGCTCATCTCGAGGTCTGCTCCTTTGCTAGTGCTCGGGCTCCAGGGCCCCGGCGATGTACACGGCGGACAGGATCGTGAAGACGTAGGCCTGCAGCCCGGCCACGAACAGCTCGAAGGCGACCAGGGCGACCGCGAACAGCAGCGCGCCCACGCCGAACAGGGTGCTGATGTTCATCGAGGTGAGCATGTACCCGGTGGCCACGAAGAACACCGACAGGATCAGGTGCCCGGCGATCATGTTGGCCAGGAGCCGGATCGCCAGGGTGACCGGACGAACGATGAACGTCGAGACCAGCTCGATCGGCGTGAGCAGGATGTAGATCGGCGCGGGGACGCCGGGCGGGAACAGCGCGTTGCGGAAGTAGTGGAGGAAGCCCTGCTGCGAGATGCCGACGGCGATGAACAGCAGCAGGCTGGAGACGCCCATGATGGCAGGCAGGGCCATGCGGCCGTTCAGCGGGAAGCTGATCAGCGGCAGGACGCCGCCGAGGTTGCCGAAGAAGATGAAGACGAACAGGGTGGTCAGGTACGGCAGGAAGCGCAGCCCGTCCGGTCCGATGTTCTCCAGCACGATCTGGTTGCGGATGAAGTCGACCACCGACTCCATGACGTTCTGCAACCCACTCGGCACCAGCCTGGGGGTGCGGAAGGCGAGGAAGAACAGCAGCCAGACCGTGCCGGCGACGAGGAACATCTGCAGCACGACGCGGTTGATGCCGAGGTCGAGGCCGAACAGGTGCAGGTCGACGATGTTCGGCCACTCGAACTCCTCGATCCCGGGGGCGTGGAAGCCCTCCCGCTGGGCAAGCACCGTCACCGTCGCTCCCCTAGCCGCCGCCGTAGCGCCTGATGATCAGGTAGAAGGCGCCCGCCGCCCCGACCAGGATGCCGACCGCCACCAGGAACTCCGTCCCCAGCCAACGGTCCAGCAGCCAGCCGATGGCACCCCAGGCCAGCACCCCGGCGACCAGCGTGCCAATGATCGACCAGACGATGTCGCCGCCACCGCCAGGCTTGCCGGGAGGTTCGGGTTGGCTCATGGGCGGGCGAATCTATCATCGGGGGCCCGCCTCCTTCTCGTCGACGACCACGTAGGGAATGCGCGCCCGCATCGCGAAGCGGATCTCGGCCGCCAGGTAGACGCAGGTCCCGGCGACCAGCGACAGCGCGAACGCCTCCCGGTCGAAGGCGGTGGTGTCCCGCAGCAGGAACAGCAGCATGCCGATGGCGACCATCTTGACCATGAAGGTGAGCAGCGCCGCCGGCACCATCAGGTCGGTGGCGACCCGCCCGGCGGCCCCGACCGCCAGCAGGGTCGCCGAGAAGAAGGCGACGGCCAGGACGAGCCCGAACGCGGCGCCGAGCACCCCCTTGCCGCCCGCCGCGAGGAACGCCACCGCGAGCACGACGGGGGTGGCCACCGCGGTGGCCAGGGTGGCCCCGCGGGCCATGCGGACCTCCTCGGTCATCCCGCTCCCTCCCCTCGTCGGTCGCGTTCCCACGACGTGGCGGACCCGCCGCTCGCGCGGCATCGTCGCCCGATGGAAGTGGACGGCTAACCTACCAGCCGCCGCGCGGGTCTCGCCAAGTCACGGCGCTGGAGCGCGCCGGCGCCAGCGCGGCGACAGCAGCCCGAACACGCCGCAGGCGACGACCACCAGGAAGAACGGCAGCACCCGGCGCGGCCCGGTGAACGACAGGGCGACGACCGAGCCGGCCAGCAGCGCGCTCCAGGCGTACAGGATCAGCACCGCCTTGCGGTGGGAGTGGCCGATCTCCAGCAGCCGGTGGTGGAGGTGGCTCTTGTCGGCGGTCATGACCCCGGTGCCCGACCGCACGCGGCGCCCCACCGCGAACAGCGTGTCCAGGAACGGCAGGGCGAGCACCAGGATCGGGATGGCCACGGGGATCAGCAGGGCGAACTGGTCGCCGGCCTGCGGCTGGGTGGTGCGGCCGATGCCGGTGATGGTCGCACCGGCCAGCAGCGTCCCGAGCAGCATCGAGCCGGTGTCGCCCATGAAGATGCGGGCGGGGTTGAAGTTGTGCGGCAGGAAGCCGACGCAGACCCCGAACAGCAGGGCGCTGAGCAGCGGCGCCGGCGAGTCCTCGGCGATCAGGCCGGAGGCGCCGGTGCGGTAGCTGTAGACGAAGTAGGCCAGCGCGCCGATCCCGACCAGCCCGGCGGCCAGCCCGTCCAGGCCGTCGACCAGGTTGACCGCGTTGACGGTGACGATCACCAGCAGCACGGTGAGCGGCACGCCCAGCTCGGGGGCCAGGCTGATGACGCCCTCGTGGAGCGGGCCGAACGACGGCAGCCAGAAGAACAGCACCTGCACCCCTGCCAGGGTCATGACGCTGGCCGCCAGGACCTGCCCGGCCAGCTTCGCCGGCGCGGTCAGCCCCTTGAGGTCGTCGATGATGCCGATGCCGACCATGAGCGCGGCCCCGATGGCGATGCCGGCCGCCTCAGAGGAGACGAACAGGCGGGGGAACAGCAGCGACGAGAGCCCGAGCCCGCCGATGAAACCGAAGAACAGCGCCAGCCCGCCGAGGGTGGGGGTGGCGATGGCGTGCATCTTGCGGCCGCCCGGCCGGTCGACCGCGCCGATCCGCAGCACCACGGCCCGCACCAGCGGGGTCAGGCAGTAGGTGAGCCCGGCGGCCATCACGGCCACGAGCAGATAGGAGCGAAGGTCGCCCACCAGAGGAACCTATCACGGGGCCTGGCGGTCGGCCGGGCCGACCGGCAGGGTCCTGGCGAGCGCGGTCATCACGGGAGTGACCAGGGCGTCCAACCGTTCGGCGCAGGCGGCGTACGCCTCGGGGGGATGGCCGAGCGGGTCGTCGATGTCGTCGCCCGGCAGGGTCCGGCTGGCTTGCTCGGCGGCGAGGTCGACCAGCTCCGCTGGCGACTTGGCCAGCCACTCCCACTGGCTGGCCGCGCGCGCGAAGGCGGCGAGCAGGAAGGTCCGCCTGGCGGCCGCGCGGTCGTAGGCGAGCACGAACGGCCGGTGCTCCTCGGCCATGCAGAGGATCAGGCCGGCGGCCCGCACCCGGCGCCTGGTCAGCTCGCGGGCGTGGTGCCGTTGCAGGTCGGCGCCGCGGGTCGAGGCCGCGAGCAGCGACCGGCTGGCCGCCGGGTTGCCCTCGAGCGCGTGGCTGCCGGCGGAGCTGACCCGCAGGGCCGCCCCCGGGTAGCGGGCCAGCTCCCGGCGGGCGATCGCCTCGGCGGTCGGCGACCGGCAGATGTTGCCGGTGCACACGAACAGCACGGCGAACTCGGCCGTGGGGTCGAGCTGGTCAGTCCCCATCGTCGAACGGCTCCTCGAGGACGCGCTCGATCTCGTCGGCCGGGATCGCCCCCTCGCGCAGCAGCCGCGGCCGTGGGCCCGAGAGGTCGACGATGGTGGATGCCGGCCCCGCGGGCGCCGGGCCGGCGTCGAAGAAGACGCCGACGTCGTCGCCGAGCTGCTCGACGATGCCGGGCATGGTCGCCGGGGTGGGCTCCCCGGAGTGGTTGGCGCTGCTCACCGCCAGGGGGCCGGTGCGCTGGATGAGGGCGAGCGCGAAGGTCTGCTTGGGCATGCGGACCGCGACCGTGCCGCGCGACTCGCCGAGGTCCCAGCCGATACCGGCCGCCTCCTTGAGCACCAGGGTGAGCGGTCCCGGCCACCAGGCCGCGATCAGCGCCTGGGCGTGGTCGTCGATGTCCTCGACCAGGCCGACGGCCTGGCGCCAGCTATGCACCAGCACCGGCAGGGGCAGGTCCCGGCCACGCTGCTTGGCGACGAACAGGGCGTCCACCGCCGAGGGGTTGAAGGGGTCGCAGCCGACCCCGTAGAGGGTGTCGGTGGGCAGCACGACCAGCCCGCCGCGGGCGACGACCTCGCTGCCGACCTCCAGCAGCGAGCCCCACTGCTCCTCGTCGCCGGGGACGGCGATGACGCGGGCGTCCTCCGCCGTCGTCATGGCCAAGCCTCGTTCACCGGGGCACCCCCTTGGGGTTCCCCGGACCCCTCCGACCGATCCACCGGGGCACCCCCTTGGGGTTCCCCGGACCCCTCCGGGCTTCCACGACCCGGTCGCCACCCGCCATGTCGGGCAGGACGGCGATCTCGGCCAGTCCGGCCTCGGCGAGCAGCGCGGCGGCCGCCTCGCCCTGGTCCTCGCCGATCTCGCACAGCAGGAAGCCCCCGGGGGCGAGCCAACGCCCGGCCAGGGCGGCGACCCGCCGCAGCACGTCCAGCCCGTCCGGGCCGCCGTCCAGGGCCAGGCGCGGCTCGTGGTCGCGGACGTCCCTGGGCAGGGTCGGGATCGCTCCGCTGGGTACGTAGGGGACGTTGGCGCACAGCACGTCCACCCGGCCGGCCAGCTCGGCGGGGAGCGGCGCGTCCAGGTCGCCGGCGAGCAGCTCCACCCCGTACCGGTCGGTGTTGGGCCTGGCCCAGGCGAGCGCCGCCGGGTCGAGCTCGGTGGCCACCACCCGCGCGCCGGGGACCTCGGCGGCCAGGAAGCAGGCGATCGCCCCCGACCCGCTGCACAGGTCCACGGCGATGGGCCGGAGGGGTCCGGGGAACCCCAGGGGGGTGCCCCGGTGGACAGGCCGGAGGGGTCCGGGGAACCCCAAGGGGGTGCCCCGGTCGGTCAGGGCGCCGGCCGCGCGGAGGCGGGCGGCGGCCCGGTCGGCGAGGCCCTCGGTCTCGGGGCGGGGCACAAACACGCCGGGACCCACCAGCAGCCGCAGCCGCCCGAACGGCGCCCACCCGACCACGTACTGCAGCGGCTCGCCGGCGGTCCGCCGCGCCACCATGGCCCGCAGCGCCAGGGGGTCGGCGGCCTCCTCGACCAGCCACCGCGCCTCGGCGGCGGCGGAGACGCAGCCGGCCGCCGCCAGCTCGCGGGTCACGCTGGCGACCGTCTCCCTGGCCGGAGGGCTCGGCGGCGCTCCCGTGGCGTGGCTCATGCCGGCGTCTCCGCGGCCAGCGCCTGCTCGGCGTCCCTGGCGGCCAGCTCGTCGATGATCCGGTCCAGGCCCCGCCCCTCCAGCACCCCATGCAGGTCGCCGACGGACAGGCCGATGCGGTGGTCGGTGACGCGGTCCTGGGGGAAGTTGTAGGTGCGCACCCGCTCCGAGCGGTCCAGCGAGCGGACCTGGGAGCGGCGCTCGGCGGCGAGCTGCGCCTGCTGCTCGGAGACGGCCCGCTCCAGCAGCCGCGCCCGCAGCACCCGCATGGCCTTCTCGCGGTTCTGGATCTGGGACTTCTCGTCCTGCATGGCGACGACGATGCCGGTCGGCAGGTGGGTGACGCGCACCGCCGAGTCGGTGGTGTTGACCGACTGCCCGCCCGGGCCGGTCGAGCGGTAGACGTCGACCTTGAGGTCGTTCTGGTCGATGGTGACCTCGACCGGGTCGGCCTCCGGCAGCACGTTGACCCCGGCCGCCGAGGTGTGGATGCGGCCCTGCGACTCGGTCACCGGGACCCGCTGCACGCGGTGGACGCCCGCCTCGTACTTCAGCCGCGACCAGGCGCCCTTGCCCTTGACGGCGAACACGACCTCCTTGAAACCCTCGAGGTCGGAGGCGCTCTGGGAGAGGACCTCGACCCGGTAGCCGTGTTGCTCGGCCCAGCGGGTGTACATCCGGTACAGGTCGCCGGCGAACAGGGCGGCCTCGTCGCCGCCGGTCCCGGCGCGCACCTCGACGATCACGTCCTTGTCGTCGTTGGGGTCCTTGGGGACCAGCGCCAGCCGGAGCTGGGCCTCCAGCTCGGAGGCTGCCGCCTGGGCGCTGGCGATCTCCTCGTCGAGTAGCGCCCGCCCGTCGGCCGAGCGTTCCTCGCGGTGGAGCTGGCGGGCGGTGTCCAGGTCGTCGCGTGCCGCCCGCCAGGCACGGTAGGCGCGGACGACCTCGCCCAGCTCGGCGAGGCGCTTGGACAGCTCGACCAGGCGGGCCTGGTCGGCGAGGACCTCCGGGTCGGCGAGCTGCCGCTCGATGTCGCCGTAGGTCCGCTCGATCTCGTCCAGTCGTTCGAACACGTCAGCCGCCCTTGGCCAGGTCCTCCTCGGCGGGCGCGACGCCCGGCCCGGCGACCAGCCGGGACGGCAGGGGCGCGACCCTGGCCTGGTCGGCCGCCGGCAGGACCTGCTCGAGCGCGCGGATGGCGACCTCGTGCATATCGGGGGTCGGCGGCTTGGTGGTGAGCATCTGCAGCCACAGGCCCGGCTTCATCATCGCCCGCACCAGCGCCGAGTGCTCGCGGCCGGCGCCGAGCCGGATGCCCTCGTAGGCGATGCCGACGATCACCGGCACCGCCAGGATCTGCAGCGGCACCCGTACCAGCAGCGGCGGCCGGCCCACCAGGGAGAACGCCACCGTGAACAGCACCAGCGTGACGACGAACAGGATCAGCAGGAAGTTCGTGCCGCAGCGGACGTGCAGGGTCGGGAAGCGGCCGACGTTGCCCGGCTCCAGCGGCAGGCCCGCCTCGTAGCAGTGGATCGTCTGGTGCTCGGCGCCGTGGTACTGGAACACCCGCCGGATGTCCCGCAGCAGCGAGATGACCAGGATGTAGACGAGGAAGAAGCCGAGCCGGGCGATGCCCTCGACCAGGTTGAACACCAGGTTGTTGGGCAGCATGCGCGACAGCCAGTTGGTCCCGGCCGCCGGCGCCAGGATGAACAGGGCGGTGAAGAACGCCGCCCCGATCCCCAGCGACCAGCCCATCTGCCTGTCGCTGAGCTGCTCGTCCTCCTCGAGGGCCTGGTTGCCGGAGATGGCCAGCGCGCGCACGCCGATGACCAGCGAGTCCACCAGCACCCCGATGCCGCGGAAGAACGGCACCCGGAACAGCCGCACCCGCTCGGCCAGCGGCCGCAGCGGGTGGCGTTCGAGGTAGATCTCGCCCTTGGGGCGGCGGACGGCGAGCGACCAGCCGTCCTGGCCGCGCATCATGACGCCTTCGAGGACGGCCTGGCCGCCGTAGTAGAACGGCCGCCGCTCCCTGGCCTGGTCGCTCACCGCGCGGGATCCCGTGGCGGTCAGGCGGTCGTCTCGGGCGACTTGCGCTTCCCGTAGCGGCGCTCGAACCGCTCGACCCGCCCGCCGGCGTCCACCAGCTTCTGCTTGCCGGTGTAGAAGGGGTGGCACTTGGAGCAGATGTCGACCCGCAGCTCAGAGACGGTCGAGCGGGTCTGGAACTCCTCGCCACACGAGCAGCGCACGGTGGCGGTCACGTACTCGGGGTGGATGCCCTGCTTCATGGTTTTCCTGGTCCTCATGGTCGGGTGCGTGCTGATCCTATACCCCGAACCACCTGGACGGTTGGGGCATTCCACGGCTGCGGCTAGCTGATGTTGGCCCGCTGGATGTGCCGCAGGAACTCGGCGTTGGTCTTGCTCTGTCGCATCCGGTCGACCACCAGCTCCAGGGCCTGGGCCGGCTCGAGCGCGCCGAGCACCCGGCGCAGCTTCCAGGCGACGACCAGCTCCTCCTCGGTGAGCAGCAGCTCCTCCTTGCGGGTCGAGGAGGCGTCGACGTCCAGGGCCGGGAAGATCCGCCGCTCGGACAGCTTGCGGTCCAGGCGGACCTCCATGTTCCCGGTGCCCTTGAACTCCTCGAAGATCACCTCGTCCATCCGCGAGCCGGTGTCGACCAGGGCGGTGGCCAGGATCGTCAGCGAGCCACCCTCCTCCAGGTTGCGGGCCGCGCCGAAGAACCGCTTGGGCGGGTACAGGGCCGAGGAGTCGACCCCACCGGAGAGGATCTTGCCGCTGGCGGGCGTGGCCAGGTTGTAGGCCCTCGACAGGCGGGTGATGCCGTCCAGCAGCACCACCACGTCGCGGCCGTACTCGACCAGCCGCTTGGCCCGCTCGATGGTCAGCTCGGCGACCTGGCAGTGCTCCTCGCTCGGCCGGTCGAAGGTCGAGTAGATCACGTGCGCCTTGGTCGAGCGCTGCATGTCGGTGACCTCTTCGGGCCGCTCGCCGGTGAGCAGGATGATGAGGTACACCTCGGGGTTGTTGGCGCTGATCGCGTTGGCGATCTGCTTCATCAGGGTGGTCTTGCCCGCCTTGGGCGGCGAGACGATCAGCCCGCGCTGGCCCTTCCCGATCGGGCACATCAGGTCCATGATCCGCGTGGAGATCTCGGTCGGGTTGTTCTCAAGGCGCAGCCGCTCCGCGGGGTAGAGCGGGGTCAGGTCCTTGAAGTCGCGGCGGGTGCGGGCCTCCTCCGGGTCCAGGCCGTTGACCTTGTCGACCCGGGAGAGCGCGGCGTACTTCTCGGAGTCGCGCGGCAGCTTGACCGTGCCCTCGATCTCGTCCCCGCGGCGCAGCCCCATCCTCCGGATCATGGACAGCGGCACGTACACGTCCTCCTGGCCCGGCAGGTAGCCGTTGACCCGCAGGAAGCCGTAGCCGTCCTGGGCGCGGATGTCGAGGGTGCCGGTGCGGCTGACCTCCGGACGGTCGTCGGGCTGCTGCCGGTCGCGGTAGTCGGGCCGGTCGAGCAGCGCGACGTTGCCGCCGCCCTGCTCGTTGAAGCCGCGGTTGCGGTTCCGGTTGCGGTTGCGGTTGCGGCGCCGGCTGCTACCGCCGCCCTGGCCCTGCTGGTTCTCCCAGCGGTTGCCCTGTTGGCCGCCCCAGTCGCGGTCGCGGCGCTGGCCGCGGTCGCCGCCGTGGTCCTGACCCACCGGGGCACCCCCTCGGGGTTCCCCGGACCCCTCCGGCTGTCCGTCGCCGCGGCCGTCACCCTGGCGGCCGCCCTGCCCCTGGCCCTGCTGGCCACCGGAGGCCTGGCCGGCGTCGCCCGCCTGGGTCTGCCCGGCGTCGGCCGGCTGGGCCTGCCCGGTGGCGGGCTGGCCCTCGGAACCGGCCGCCTGGCCGCCGCCCGGGTTGGACTCGGCCTGTGCCGGCTGGACCTCCGCGGCCACCTGCACCTGCTCCTGCGCCCGCTGGCCGCCCTCGGCCGCGGGCTCCGCGGGAGCGGCGGCGGGCTGCCGCCCGTCGGCGCGCTCGCCGTTGCGGGCCTCGCCCTCCGCCGGGCGAGGGTCGGCTTCACGCTCCGCCAGGCGAGGACCGGCCTCGGCGGACGCCGGCTGGCTGCCGTTGCCGGCCGCGTCCACCTGGGCCTTCTGCTCCGCCGGCGCGCTGGGCTCCTCGGCGGTGCCGGGCAGCTCCTGCTGGTTGGCCGCCTGGGCGTCGGCCGCCTGGGCGTCGCCGGTGGCGGCCGCGCCGCCGCGCCGGCCCCGACCCGAGGAGCCGGAGGAAGGCACGAACTCGACACCCTGGGCCTTGGCGATGATCGCGCCGATCAGGTCGGCCTTGCGGAGCCGCTGGTAGCCCTGGACACCCATGGACGAGGCGATCGCCTGCAACTCGGGCAGGACCTTCGCTTCGAGGATGTCGCGTTCGGTGGTTGCCATGTTCACCTTCCCTGTGGGTGGTAGACGCCGGCTGGCGTTGGAGCCGGCGTCGCGTGGGGAGCCACCCGGTTGCCGGGGTCTTGAAATGGGCGCCTGGAGGCGGCGCCGTGCGGAGAACTCGCCTCGCTCCTAATCCTGTTCCCGTCGACGGGGCCCGGCGGTGCGGCACAGGCCGCGAGCCGCGAGCTGAAATCCTCGGATCGTGTGACCCGGTCGACTGCTCGAACGGAACTGGTGCTGGTGGTGGTGCCGCCGCTGGCCAGCCTCGCCGGGCACCACCCCGATCGCCAAACGATCCGTGAATGTCACAGGAGTCGCCGAAGCGATGAGCCGAGATGGCGGGGGCGTCGACCGAATTGGCCAGCGACTGAGACCTCTTGCATTGTACGAGCCGGACCCGACGGAGCGCAACAGCCGTCACTCCTCCATCAGCACGCGGACGTCGCCGTTCTTGTCCAGCAACGAGAACCCGGTCGTCTCCCCGTGCCGCTGGAAGACGATCGAGATGGTGGAACGGCCGACCCGCAGGTCGTGCAGCTCCACCGTGTTGAGCCAGCCGGGAAGCTGTGGCTTGTTCACGTTCAGGGTGTTGGCCGGCGCGTCCGCCGAGATGCCGAGCATCGCCTGCAGCAGCAGGAACGGGGCGCCGGCCGCCCAGGCCTGGGGCGAGCAGGCGACCGGGTAGGCGACCGGCCGGTTCGGCGACCGCCTGGTGAAGCCGCAGAACAGCTCGGGCAGGCGCATGTCGTCGACGGTCACGGCCATCTCGAACATGGCGGTGGCCAGGCGGTTGGTCGCCTTGGCGAAGCCGTACCGTTTCAGCCCGGCGCCGATGATGGCGTTGTCGTGCGGCCAGATCGACCCGTTGTGGTAGCTCATCGGGTTGTAGGCCACCGCCGACTTCGACAGCGTCCGCACCCCCCAGCCGGAGAACATGTCGGGTGCCAGCAGGCGGCGCGCCAGTGGCGCCGCCTTGTCCGGGTCGACGACGCCGCAGTACAGGGCGTGCGCGGGGTTGGAGGTGATGGTGGCCACGGGCCGCTTGTCGCCGTCGAGGGCCATCGCGAAGTACTGCTCGGACTCGACCCAGAAGCGCTCGTTGAAGGCCGCCTTCAGGCTGGCCGCCTGGGCGCGGAGGGCCGCGGCCCGCTCGCCGTCGCCGAGCGCCTCGTAGACGTCGGCCAGCCGCAGCTTGGCCAGGTAGACGTAGCCCTGCACCTCGGCGAGCGCGATCGGCCCTTCGGCGAGCTTGCCGTCGACGTGGACGACGGAGTCGTGGGAGTCCTTCCAGCCCTGGTTGGCCAGCCCGCGAGGGCTGGAGCGCTGGTACTCGAGGAGGCCGTCGCCGTCCGGGTCGCCGTAGGTCTCGACCCACTGGAGGGCCCGCTCGACGTTGGGCAGCATCCGCGTGCAGAACCCGATGTCGCCCGTCCAGCGGTAGTAGGTGCCGAGCAGCAGCAGCCACAGCGGCGTCGAGTCGATCGAGCCGTAATACGGCGTGTGCGGGATCTCGTTGGCGCCCGCCAGCTCGCCCTGGCGCAGCTCGTGGAGGATCTTGCCGGGCTGGGCGTCGCGCCACTCGTCGACCTCGTCGGCCTGGAAGGCGGCGAGGACCTCGAGCGTGGTGCGGGTCAGGTCGGGGTTCAGCAGCAGCGTCTGGTGGCAGGTGAGCAGCGAGTCGCGGCCGAACGGGGCCACGAACCAGGGGATGCCCGCCGCCGGCAGGTTGCCGTGCCTGGTCGGTGTCAGCAGGGCCCGAAGGTCGCGCAGCCCCCTGGCGAGCAGCGAGTTGTAGAGCTGGTTGTCGGTCCAGATGCGCGTGCAGGCGCGCTCCCACGACTCGTAGGAGCGCCGCAGCTCGTGCATGGCGACGTCGAACGGCTTGTCCGGGAGGCTGGAGTTGGCGGCCCTCGGCTCCACGGTGAGGGCGATCATCTCGGTCTGGGTGGGCTCCAGGCGCAGCCGCCAGATGGCGACGACCTGCGCGCCGCGGACCTCGACCTCGGTCGGTTCCAGCTCGAACGAGATGCGGGTCTCCCGGAACACCCCGTCCAGGCCGGCGTAGGCGAAGGCGACCGAGCTCCGGTCGGCCTTGGGCTGGGCGAGCTTGCCCCTTGTCGCTCGCCGCAGGCCGCGGACCTCGAAGATGTCGGCGAAGTCGGTCCCGAAGGTGAGCCGGAGGTCGAACTCCACCGCGGTGGCGTTGTAGTTCCTGACCCGGATGCGCTCGAAGAGCCGGCCGTCGATGACCCGGGTGCGGCGGATGTTGACCGTGCCCTGGACGGCGGTGACCGAGCCGTCCTCGTCGACCAGGTCCTGGTTGGTCAGGTCGACGTGGCTGGCGAAGGCGCGGTCGGCCGAGGTCGACAGCAGCAGCGGCGCGTGCCCGTCGACGTCGAGCATGAAGTCCGACAGGTAGCGCGTGTCCCGCCAGTAGAAGCCGGAGCCGATGGCCTTCTCGGCGTCCAGGTTCCCCTCGGCGTCGGCGCAGAGGAACATCTCGCCTTCCTTGGTGGACCACAGCCGCTCGGTCCGCGCGTGCATGACGGCGACGACGCCCTTGACCAGGACACGGTTGACCGAGGCGTCGGCCAGCACGAACTCCTCGCCGGCGGGCGAGGTCAGCTTCTCGGGCACGGGAGACTCCGCGTCATTGGTCTGCGGCATGGGAGCTGCCTCATCCTTCGGCGGAGAAGCAGAGCACTTGAGCCCGCAGTCTACCGCGCGCGTCCAGCCTCCCTCCGGGGCTGAGACCGGGGGGCTACCGCCTTCGCCTATCCTGACTCACCCGTGGCACCCCCTCGGGGCTCCCCGGACCCCTCCGGAGCCCCCGGACCCCGGCGAGCGCGCCGGTGCGGGCCAGCTCGAGCTGGTGCACCCGCCAGCCGTCGGCGGCCGCCGTCCGCAGCGCCTCGCCGGCGTCGGCGACGGCACCCGGCGCCGCCGCCCGGGCGCAGAGGACCAGCAGCGATGGCCCCGCCCCCGACACGAAGGCGGCGTGGCCACGGTCGCGCAGCAGCTCCAGCAGGCGGGCCGCGACCGGCGTGCGGGCCAGCCGCCACGGCTGGTGGAGCAGGTCCTCGGTGGCGGGCAGCAGCAGCTCGGTGTCGCCGGCGAGCGCCAGCGGCAGCAGCGCGGCCCTGCCGGCGGTGTGGACGGCGGTCTGGAACGGCACCCGCTCGGGCAGCAGCCGACGGGCCTCGCTGGTCGGCATCGGCGCCGGCGCCACCAGCGCCACGGCGACCAGGTCGGGATGCAGCGGGGCGGCCCGCTGGCGGGGGCGCCCGTCCTCCATCCAGGCGACGGTGGCCCCGCCATGCAGGCAGGGAGCGACGTTGTCGGGGTGGCCCTCCAGCTCGCAGGCGAGCGCGAGCAGGTCGGCGTCGGCCAGGTCGGGCGCGATCAGCTCACGGGCGGCGAGGAGGCCGAGCACGACGGCGGCGGCGCTGGACCCGAAGCCCCGTCCGACGGGGAAGCCCTTGACCAGCGAGAGGTGGAGCGGGGGCAGGCGCGTCCCGGCCTCGGCCGCGAGCCGCCGCATGGCCACCGCGACCAGGCTGTCCGGCCCGGTCGACAGCAGCTCCGCCTGCTCGCCGCTGACCTGGATGGCGTCGACCGGGCCGGGCGCGGCCTCCAGCTCGTCCCACCAGTCGATGGCCAGCCCGGCCGCGTCGAACGCCGGCCCGAGGTTGGCCGTGGTGGCGGGCGCCCTCACCGTCACGCGCGGCCGCATGTCCCTGCAGCCGATCGGAGGTCGCCCGCGGTCCCCGATCCATGTGGGGGGAGCTCGCTCCCCCCACGGCCCCCCAAGAGCGCCTGTGCCATGGTCATCGGGCCACGGCTAGGTGAGGCCGAGGGCCTCGGCGGCCGCGACCGGGTCGGGCGGCACGGGGCTCGGTGGGGGCGCGCCGGCGAGCGCCCAGTCCGGGTCCTTGAGCCCGTTGCCGGTGACGGTACAGACCACCAGCTTCCCCCGTTCCACCCCGACATCGAGCAGCCCGGCCACCGAGGCGGCCGAGGCCATCTCCACGAACACGCCTTCCTCACGGGCGAGCAGACGGTAGGCGGCCAGGATCTGGCGGTCGGTGACGGCCGCGAGCCGCCCGCCCGACTCGGCCACCGCGCGGCGGGCGCCCTCGGCCGACGCCGGCCGGCCGATGCGGATGGCGCTGGCGATCGTCGCCGGCCGTTCCACGGGCCGGCCGATGACCAGCGGCGCGGCCCCCGCGGCCTGGAAGCCGAGCATCGCCGGGCGGCCCGCCCCCATGCCCAGCTCGACCGCCTCGCGGTAGCCGAGCCAGGTGGCGGTGATGTTGCCGGCGTTGCCGACCGGGATGCAGTGGACGTCCGGGGCGCGGCCGAGCGCCTCGACGATCTCGAAGGCGACCGTCTTCTGGCCCTGGATGCGCAGCGGGTTGACGGAGTTGACCAGCGCCACCGGGTGCCGCTCGGCCAGCGTCCGGACCAGCGCGAGGCAGTCGTCGAAGGAGCCGTCGACGGCGAGGACGGTGGCGCCGTGGACCAGCGCCTGGGCGAGCTTGCCGAGCGCGACCTTGCCCTCGGGGACCACCACCGCGCAGGTGATCGCCGCCCTGGCCGCGTAGGCGGCCGCCGACGCCGAGGTGTTGCCGGTGGAGGCGCACAGTACCGCCCGCGCCCCCTCCTCCAGCGCCCTGGACACCGCGACCGTCATGCCGCGGTCCTTGAACGACCCGGTCGGGTTGGCGCCCTCGACCTTGAGCCACACGTCGCAGCCGGTCCGGGCCGACAGCACCGGCGCCCGCACCAGCGGCGTGCCGCCCTCCAGCAGGGTGACGACCGGCGTGCTCGGACCGACCGGGAGGTGCTCCCGGTAGCGCTCGATCAGGCCGGGCCACGCCCGTACGTGATCCACTCGGCTCACCAGCCCAGCACCTCGTCGGCCTCCTCCCCTTCGACCCGCATGACGCTGGCCAGGTTGCTCACCACCGGAAGCTGCTCGAGGCCGTCGAGCACCCGCCGCATGGCGCCCTCCCGCGCCAGGTGGGTGACGAGCACGAGCTGGGCCTCCTCTCCCTTGCCCCGCTGCAGCACCGAGCGGATCGACACGTCGTGCTCGGCGAACACGGCCGCCACCTGGGCGAGGACGCCGGGCCGGTCGGTGACGTCGAGCGCGACATAGTACTGCGTGTCGACGTCCTCCATGCCGCGGACCCGGCGCTCGTACAGGCAGGTGCAGCCGACCCCGTGGGCGCCCTGCAGGCGCGCCCTGGCCACGCCGACCAGGTCGCCGACCACCGCCGAGCCGGTCGGCCTGCCGCCGGCGCCGCGGCCGTAGAACATGAGCTGGCCGACGGCGTCGCCCTCGACGAACACGGCGTTGTAGGCCTCGGTGACGCCGGCGAGGGGGTGGCCCCCGGGGATCATCGCGGGGTGGACGCGGGCGCTGACCTCGCCGTCCACCTCCTCGGCGATGGCGAGCAGCTTGACCGTGTACCCCATGCGCGCGGCCGCCGCGATGTCGGCGGCGGTCACGTCGGTGATGCCCTCGCGGTAGACGTCGCCGGCCACCACCCGGGTGTTGAAGGCGAGGCTGGCCAGGATGGCGCACTTGGCGGCCGCGTCGAAGCCCTCCACGTCGGCGCTGGGGTCCGGCTCGGCATAGCCCAGCTCGGTCGCCTCGGCCAGCGCCTCCGCGTAGCCGGCGCCGGTCGAGGCCATGCGCCACAGCACGTAGTTGGTGGTGCCGTTGACGATGCCGAGCACCCGGCGGACGCGGTCGCCGGCCAGCGACTCCTTGAGCGGGGCGACGATCGGGACGGCCCCGCCGACGGCGGCCTCGAATCTGAGGTCGACGCCGGCGGCGTCGGCCGCGTCGAAGAGCTCGCCGCCGTGGGTGGCCAGCAGCTCCTTGTTGGCGGTCACGACCGGCTTGCCGAGCCGGATCGCCTCCAGGATCAGGGAGCGGGCCGGCTCGATGCCGCCCATCACCTCGACGACCACGTCGACCTCCGGGTCGGCGACGACCGCGGCGGCGTCGCCGCTGATCCGGGTGGGGTCGACGGCGGGGTCGCGTTTGCGGGTGACGTCGCGGACCGCGACCCGCTGCAGCGTGATCGCCACGCCTGCCCGGTCCCGCACCGGCGTGGCGTGCTCGAGCAGCAGCCTGGCCACCCCGGTGCCGACCACCCCGCACCCCAGCATCCCGATCCTGAGCGCCGCCCCCACGTTCCCTCCGTTGTTCGTTCCCGGACTGCGCCCATCTTGCCCGACGTCCCGCTCGGCGGCCCGCCGGACCGCCTCGTCGGCGGGTCCGGGCCGCCGGATAGATCCCGTATGCTCCGCTCGGGAGCAACCGCAGGAGGGAGCACCATGGCGACCGCGACCGCCTACCTGGACCGCGTCCTACCGGCCATCGACCGCCTCGGCGAGCGCTTCGCGGCCCTGGTGACCTCGGCGCCCGACCCGGCGGCCCCGATCCCCGACTCCGAGTGGACCGTGCGGGACGCGACCGCCCACGTCGTCAGCGTGGCACGCCGGTACATCGACGGCCCCGAGGGTCGCGGCACCTGGGTCCCCGACCCGCGCGACCTGGCCGCGCTGAACGATACCCAGATCGAGGCGCTCGGCGGCCTCGACATGGGCGAGCTCGCCGCCAGGCTGCGGCGCGACCTCACCGCGCTGGCCGCCCAGCTCCGGGCCTACGGAACCGCGCCGCCCTCGTTCCGGTTCCACGGCGGCGAGCCGGTCGCCGCCGACGTGGCCCTCGGCATCCTCCTCGGTGAGCTGGTCGTCCACGGCTGGGACCTCGCCAGGGCCGTCGCCCGCCCCTGGCCGATCGACCCGGGCGACGTCGAGCTGATCCTCGACGGCGTCGAGCCCATCCTCCCCGGCTGGGTCGACCACGAACGCGCCGGCGACCTCAGCGCCACCTTCGAGGTCCGCCTGCGCGGCGGCAGGACCCGCCGCTGGTCGTTCCGCAACGGCCGCCTGGACACCACCCCCACCGCCGGCCGCCCCGACGTCCACATCTCCGCCGACCCCGTCGCCCTCCTCCTGGTCTTCTACCGTCGCCAATCCCAGTGGCACCACATCGCCCGCGGCCGCATGCTCGCCTGGGGCCGCCGCCCCTGGCTCGCCTTCACCCTCGCCACCCGCTTCCACACCCCCTGAGATCTCAACCATGGCCACCGGCAGGCCAGGCACCCAACGGAAGAGAAGGGACCCACCGTAGGGGCGGCCGGGGGGCCACCGCCCGACCGACTGTAGTTCCCGGAGAAGGGTGGTGGCCCCCCGGCCGCCCCCCCACGGCGAGCGAAACGAGGGCCCGCGCTACATCCGCTCCGGCGCCGTGACCCCCAGCACCCCGAGCGCGTTGGCGAGGACCTGCCGCGTCGCCATGCACAACCACCAGCGCGCGCTGGACACCCCCGGATCGTCGGTGAGGATCCGGCACTCCCCGTAGAAGCGGTGGAACGCCGCCGCCAGCTCCTCCGCGTAGCGCGTCAGCCGGTGCGGGGCGCGCTGCGTCGCCGCCACCACGACGATCTCCTCATAGCCGGCGAGCCGGCGGAGCAGCACCTGCTCGAGCGGATGGTCCAGCAGCCCAAGGTCGGCGGCGTCCGGCGGGACGGGCGCGAACCCCACCTCGCCCGCCTGCCTGATCACGCTGGCGATGCGGGCGTGCGCGTACTGGACGTAGTAGACCGGGTTGTCCATCGACTGGCGGGTGACCGCCTCGATGTCGAACTCCATCGGCGTGTCGACCGAGAAGCGCAGCATCGTGTAGCGGGCCGCGTCCTTGCCGACCTCGTCGATCAGGTCGTCGACGGTGACGATGTCGCCGGCCCGTTTGCTCATGCGCACCGGCTCGCCGGCCCGGACCAGCGAGACCAGCTGGCCGATGACGAACTCGGCGGTGCCCTCGGGGTCGCCGAAGGCGCGCACGACCGCACGCAGCCGCGGGATGTAGCCGTGGTGGTCGGCGCCCCACAGGAAGATGAGCCGGTCGAAGCCGCGCGCCCGCTTGTCCCGGTAGTAGGCGACGTCCTTGCCGAAGTACGTCGGCTCGCCGTTGGAGCGGATCATCGGCCGGTCCTTGTCGTCCCCGAACCGGGTGGAGCGCAGCCACACGGCGCCGTCGCGGTCCTCGACCACGCCGCGCTCGCGCAGCTCCGCCACTGCCGCGGCGATCGCCCCGGTCTGGTGCAGGGTCCGCTCGGAGAACCAGACGTCGAACTCGACCCCGAGCCGCGCGAGCGTCCGCCTGATCGTGTCGAGCATGCGGCGATAGGCCCACTCGGTGATCTGCGCGTGGCGCTCCCCGGCGTCCAGGTCGGCCGGGCCGGCCCCCTGCTCGGCCTGGAGCGCCTCGGCCAGCTCGGCGATGTAGCTGCCCTTGTAGCCGTCTGGCGGGGGCTCGGCGGGCCGGCCGAGCAGGCGCAGGTAGGCCGCTTCCACGCTGGCCCCGAGCAGCTCGACCTGGGTGCCGGTGTCGTTGAGGTAGTACTCGCGCCCGACCTCGTGGCCCGTGGTGGCGAGCAGGTTGGCGAGCGCGTCGCCCGTCGGCCCGAGGCGGGCGTTGCCGACGTGCAGGGGACCGGTCGGGTTGGCGGAGATGAACTCGACGTTGACCCGCTCTCCCCCGCCGAGGTCGATCCCGCCGAACGTCGGCCCCGCCGCCAGCACCCGGCGGATCAGGTCCTCGAACCAGCGATGCGCGAGGCGGACGTTGACGAAGCCGGGCCCGGCCACCTCGACGCCGTCGATCCAGTCGGGGGCCTCCAGGTGGGCGACCATCGCCTCGGCGACCGCCCTCGGCGGCGCCTTGGCGGCCTTGGCCAGCGCCAGCGCCACGTTGGTGGCCCAGTCGCCGTGCTCGGCCAGCCGTGGCCGCTCCAGGGTCGGTTCCGGGAGCGCGTCCGGCTGGAGCGCCAGCGCTCCGGCCGCGGACGCCTTGGCCAGCGCGTCGCGGAACAGCTCGGAGAGCTCGCGCTGGACGGCGAGCTGGCCGCCGCTCATGGCGTCCCCGCAGTCGGCGCCCCGCGTCCCTGCTGGGCGAGGATGCCGGCCACCAGGTGCAGGAGCTGGATGGGGTCGAACGGCTTGGTGACGTAGGCGGCGACGCCGAGGTCGGTGCCCTTCTGCACGTCGGACTCCTGGGCCCTGGCCGACAGCAGCACGATCGGCACCGGACCGCCGGTGGTGCCCGCGAGCCGGCGGGCGACCTCCCAGCCGTCCAGCTTCGGCATCATGATGTCCAGCAGCATCAGGTCCGGCTTGAAGTCGGCGAACAGCGCCAGCGCCTCCTCGCCGTCGGAGGCCACCTCGACCGCGTAGCCCTCCAACTCGAGGTTGACCTTGAGCAACTGCTGGATGACCTGGTCGTCGTCCACGACAAGGATGCGGGGATTGGACATGCGGACAAGACCTGAGGAAGGGGCTCCGGATGAGCGCGCGACGCGAGTTCGCGGAGCATAGCACAGGCCCTTTGAGCAGCAGGTTCGCGTTTGTCCGGGGATTGCCGCCGCGCCCTTGATGCGCACCGTGCCGTCAGCGTCAGGCGCGCCCCTTCGGCTGTGGGAGCTCGCAGCGGTCCTTGAATCCCTGACCGGTCAGCCCCTCGCCACCTGCGGGTGGTGACCCATAGCCCGAAACGGCTCGAGCACCTCACCGAACCTCCGACGAAGGAACCACCCGCCGATCCGGTACGACAACGTCCGTGGCGGATCGAGCGATATGCGTGCCATGTCGTGGCTCCTTGTCACATCGGCTGGGGTTGGTTCGTCACTGTGATGACGGAACGCGACCGGAGGATGTGACCGGGTGGACGAGGGCGATTGGCTGGCGGAGCGGTTCCAGGAGCATCGGACCCGCCTGCGGGCGGTGGCCTACCGGATGCTCGGCTCGCTCAGCGAGGCCGACGACGCCGTCCAGGACGCCTGGCTCCGCCTCAGCCGCGTCGACACCAGCGGCGTCGACAACCTCGGTGGCTGGCTGACGACGCTGGTCGCGCGGGGGTGCCTGGACCGGCTACGCGCCCGCGCCTCGCGGCGGGAGCAGCCGCTTGGCGTGCACCTGCCCGACCCGATCATCAGCTCCCAGGACCAGATCGACCCCGAGCAGCAGGCGCTGCTGGCCGAGGGGGTCGGGCTGGCGCTGCTGGTGGTGCTGGAGACGCTGACGCCCGCCGAGCGGCTGGCGTTCGTGCTGCACGACACGTTCGCCGTGCCCTTCGACCAGATCGCCCCGATCGTGGGGTGCTCCCCGGCCGCGGCACGGCAGCTCGCCAGCCGCGCCCGCCGCCGGGTCAAGGGGGCGGCCACGGTACCCGACGCCGACCTGGCCCACCAGCGAGCGGTGGTCGACGCCTTCCTGGCCGCCGCGCGCGACGGCGACTTCACCGCGCTGCTTGGGGTGCTGGACCCCGAGGTGGTGCTGCGAGCCGACCGCGGTGCCGTGCCGTTGGGCGCATCCAGGGTGGTCCGCGGCGCTCGGGCCGTGGCCGATGGGGCGCTGACCTTCGCGCGGCTTGGCCGCTTCGCACGACCGGCGCTGGTGAACGGCGCCGCGGGAGTCGTCGCGCGGGCCCCGGATGGCCGGCCGCTTTCGGTCGTGGGCTTCACGATCACGGGCGGCAAGATCGTCGAGATCGACATCCTCGCCGACCCCGCGCGCCTCCGCCAGCTCGACCTGACGGGCAGTTCGTGACAAAGGAGGCGAGATGGCAGCGGTCGTGGCAAGCATCGAGATATCCCGACGTCCCGAGGACGTCTTCTCCTACGTGGCCGACCCGTCGCACCACACCGAATGGATCGAGAGCGTCGTGTCGGCACGCCGGGAAGGTGACGGCCCACTCGCCGTGGGCTCCAGTGTCCTGGCGACCCGGCGGGTCGGTCCTTGGAAGCTGCGGTATACCGAGGTGATGGACGAGCTGCATCCTCCCCGGACCTGGGTGAACCACGGTGTCGGCGGCATCCCGGTCATCGCCATCGCCAACGGCACGGTTGAGCCGCTCGATGACGGCAAGCGGTCGCGCGTAACGATCTCGTGCGAGTTCCAGGGGCACGGGATCGGCAAGCTGCTCGTTCCGCTCCTCGCCCGTCGGCTGGCGAAGCAGCTGCCGAGGGACGAACAGAAGCTCAAGGAGTTGCTCGAGCGGGGCGCGTACGCCCAAACGTAGGCGTGCGCCTGGCGGGATTCGAACCCACGACCTTCTGCTCCGGAGGCAGACGCGCTATCCAGACTGCGCCACAGACGCCTATCCACATCCCCCTGGCTCGCCAGGGACGTGCCCGATCATACCGAACGCGCGCCCCTTGTGGAGAGAGGGTGTCGCTGAGCCGCGAACTCGCCTTCCGTCCTCCGGGATGCGAACATATGTTCGTGGTGAGTGAGGGGACGATCCTGCACGCCGACGTCGACGCGTTCTACGCGTCGGTCGAGCAGCGGGACGACCCTCGGCTGCGCGGCCGCCCCGTGATCGTCGGGTCGTGGGTCGTGCTCGCGGCCAGCTACGAGGCCAAGGCGTGCGGCGTCCGCACGGCGATGGGCGGCGCGCAGGCCCGCCGCGTGTGCCCGCAGGCGGTGGTGGTCGAGCCCCGGATGTCGGCCTACGCCGAGGCGAGCAAGGCGATGTTCGAGGTCTTCGAGGACACGACGCCGCTGGTCGAGGGGCTGTCGATCGACGAGGCGTTCCTCGACGTCGGCGGGCTGCGACGGATCTCGGGCCCGCCGACCGACATCGCCGTGTGGTTGCGGCGCGAGGTCCGCGAGCGGGTCGGCCTGCCCATCTCCGTCGGGGTCGCCAGGACCAAGTTCCTCGCCAAGGTGGCCAGCGGCGTGGCCAAGCCCGACGGTCTGCTGGTGGTGCCGTCCGACGGCGAGCTCGCCTTCCTCCATCCCCTGCCGGTGGAACGGCTCTGGGGCGTCGGGCCGGTCACCGCCGACAAGCTCCGCCAGCGCGGGATCGCCACCGTCGGCGAGGTCGCCCAGCTCGCCGAGCCGGCGCTCGTCTCGATCCTCGGGCGGGCGTCGGGCCGCCACCTCCACGCCCTCGCCCACAACCGCGACCCCCGGCCGGTGCAGGTGGGCCGCCGCCGACGCTCGATCGGGGCGCAGCGCGCACTCGGCCGGACACCGCGGTCGCCCGACGCCCTCGACACCATCGTCGTCGCGCTCGTGGACCGCCTCGCCCGCCGGCTGCGGGCGGCCCGGCGGGTCTGCCGCACGGTGGTGCTGCGCATGCGCTTCGACGACTTCTCGCGAGCGACCCGGTCGCGCACGCTGCCCGAGGCGACCGCGCAGACCCAGACGATCCTCGCCACGGCGAGGGGGCTGCTGGCGGCGGCCACGCCGATGATCCAACGTCAGGGCCTCACGCTGGTCGGCGTGGCGCTCGCCAACCTTCACGACGACGGCGCCATCCAGCTCGCGCTGCCGTTCGATCGCCACCGCGCCGGCGCCCTCGACGCCACCCTCGACGACGTGCGTGACCGGTTCGGGTCGGCGGCCGTCACCCGGGCGGTGCTCCTCGGCCGCGACCAGGGCGAGTCGGTCCCGCTGCTGCCCGACTGATCCGCTACCTCACCGGCTCGTAGTAGAGCCCGAGGACGCCCGAGCGGTACGTCTTGCTCCTTACCAGCGTCAGGCCGACCCGGTCCTTGAAGACCGGGAGCCCGCTGCCGATGGCGACGGGATGGACCTTCATCCGGTACTCGTCGACCAGGCCCAGCCTGATGAACTCCTGGACGGTCCTGGCGCCGCCGAAGACCACCATGTCCTTGCCGGGCTCCCGCCGCAGCCTCGCGACCTCCTCGGCGATGCCCGCCTCGGCCAGCCGCGAGCCCTTCATCCCGACCGTGTCCAGGGTGTTGGAGAACACCACCTTTGGCGTGTCGAGCATCCAGTTGGCGAGCTCGGCCAGGTCCGGCGGGCTGGACGGGTCGGTCGCCGCCGCCGGCCAGAACGCCTCGAAGCTCTGGTAGGCGACGCGGCCCGTCAGGATGGTGTCCACGGACTCCCGCAGGCCGGTGGTGAACTCCTTGTCCACCTCGTCGTCCTGGACCATCCAGTCCAGCTCGCCATCGGGTCCGCCCATGAACCCGTCCAGCGAGGTGTCCACGAAGAGCACGACCTTGCGCATCTGGTCCCTCCTTGGTCGGCGGTGCTGTCAGGCGAACAGCCGCGTGAGCCAGTCCTGCCAGGCCCGCTCGGTCTCCTGCGGGTCCACGTCGGCGAAGACGTGGTGGCCGACGCCGACCGCGCCGCCCCTGCCGACGAACCGGTACAGCCCGTCGCTGGTGCGCACGCCGAGGAAGCTCGGGTACAGGACGGAGTCCACGACCCCCTGGTGCTCGGTGGCCCCGTCGAGGGTGAACCGCACCTGGTCGCCCTCGGTGACGGTGCCGGTCAGCCCGAGGCCGCGCTTGAGCGCCTCCCAGACGTGGTCCTGGTCGGCCTGCTGCGGTCCCTGGGCGGAGATCGGCGTCGCGGTCCGGCCGGGGAAGTGGGCGAGGTACTGCGCCAGCGTGCGCAGGTACATGGGCCAGCCCTTGCGCAGTGCGTCGTACTCCGCCTCCCAGTCGTCGCCGCCGATGACGCCGCTCTGCACCAGCCGGACCACCGTGCCGCCGCCCTGGCGTCCCTCGATGAGGTACTCGAACGCCATGAACGCCCCGTCCTCACCCTCGGCGCTACGGTAGGCGAATCGTCTCGGCGGCTCCCACGCGGTCACCGTGCCCTCCTCGGCGTAGCCGCCGAGGGTCATGCGCACCGTGCCGCCCTGGTGGGGCTCGACCTGGTTGCGTCCCATGAGCCAGGAGTCGATGCCGGGTCCGGTGGCGATCGCCTCCCACACCTGCTCGGGGGTGGCGTCGACGGTGATCTCGTCGCCGATCTCGAACTCGTGCGGCACGGCTATGTCTCCTTCGTGGGGGTCCTGACGCTCGGATGGACGGCGACGATCACGCGGTGCGCACGCCCACCTTCCGCGGTCTCGTCGTGGTACTTGCCGACCAGCGCGGTCACCGCGCCGGCCAGCTCTTGCGCGAAGGCGGCGCGGTCGGCCGCCGAGGCGAACCGCACTTCGCCGTCGATCGCGAACGTCGCCAACGGCTTGTGGGCCCTGGCGGCGCCGGTGATCAGCTCGCCCATGTCGCACACCAGCCGGGAGGCGACCGCCAGCAGCCACCGCGCCGACAGCCGGTCGGGGGCGCGGGCCGGGTCGGGGGCCACCGCGGCCAGCGCGGCCGGCGAGATCACGTAGGACGCCGCCGTGGCCCGCAGCAGCCGCTCGGTGCAGTTGCCCTTGCGGCGCTCCTCCACCAGCGCGACCAGCCCGTGCTGCTCCAGCGACCGCAGGTGGTAGTTCACCTTCTGCCTCGGCAGCCCGACCCTGGCGGCCAGCATCGTCGCCGAGGCGGGCTCGGCCAGCTCGGCCAGAAGCCGCGCCCGGATCGGGTCCAGGGACACCTCGGCGGCGGCGGGGTCCTGGATGACGGCGACGTCGAGCATGCCGGCAACGATGGCACCGACAAGTTATCTTGTCAAGATCGCCATCGTTGTCGGGTCACATCTCCGTGCCGGCCGTGTCCATGACCGGCCGCACCTCCATCGCCCAGAAGCGGGCATCGGGCCAACGCGCGGCGATCTCGATAGCACGCTCGGGGCTCTCGCAGTCGACCATGCAGTAGCCGGCGAGCTGTTCCTTGGCCTCCGCGTAGGGCCCGTCGGTCACCGCCGGGACACCGCCCCGCACCCGCACGGTCCTGGTCTGCGACGAGTCGGCGAGCGCTTCGCCGCCGACCCACTCCCCGGACTCGGTGAGCTCGGTCATGAGCGCGTCGACCTCGCCCATCAGCCCGTCGCGCTCCTCCTCGGACAGGGAGTCGAATGTCGCGGGGTTGTTGTAGATCAGCAGCATGTACTTCACGGCTTCACCCCTTGTGCAGAAGGGAACGCCACCGGCACGCAAAGGAGACCCTATTGCAGTCCTCGTCCTCCAACCCCAGCGCCATCTCGGTCCCGCGGTTGCGTGCCACCTTCGACGGCCGCGTGATCGCCCCTGACGACACCGGCTACGACCAGGCCCGCGGCGTCTTCTACGGCTCGTTCGACCGCCGCCCGGCGGTCATCGTCCGGCCCGCCGACGCCGCCGAGGTCGCCGGCGTCGTGGCATTGGCCCGCCACAGCGGCCTGGAGCTGGCGGTCCGCAGCGGCGGCCACAGCATAGCCGGCCACGGCGTCAGCGACGGCGGGATCGTGCTGGACCTGTCGGGGATGCGGGAGTTGGACATCGACCCCCAGGCCCGCACCGCGTGGGCGCAGACGGGGCTGACCGCGGGCGAGTACACCAGCGCCGCCGGGGCCCATGGGTTGGCGACCGGGTGATGGCGGCCATCGGCGCGGTCTGGGAGCGTCCCGGGGCGGCAGAGGCTGCGGTGCACGAGGCCTGGGTCACCGGCTTCGCGGCGGCGCTGCGCCAGGGCGACCCGGGCGTGTACGTCAACTTCGTCGGCGACGAGGGCCAGGGGCGGGTCCGCGAGGCGTACCCGGGGTCGACCTGGGAGCGGCTGACGGCGGTCAAGGCCCGCTACGACCCCACCAACCTGTTCCGGCTGAACCAGAACATCCCGCCGGCGCCACCCGGGGACGGGACGGCGGGCTGAGCCCGGGGATGACGCGCTCGCTGTCCGAGGACCAGGTGCGCCGGCTGCGGCTGCGGTCGCAGCGCCTGACCGGGGACCGTCCCGGCGACGTCCACGAGGTGGTCCGCGTCATGGGCGGCATCCAGGCGCAGGACACAGCGGCGTCGCGGCTGGCGGTCCGGCCCCGCGGCGCCGGCCTGGACGCGCGGGCGGTGCGCGGCGCGTGCAACCGGGAGCGGTCGCTGGTCCGCACCTGGGCGATGCGCGGCACCCTGCACATGGTGGCCGCCGAGGACGTCGGCTGGCTCGTCGCCCTGCTCGGGCCCGTGTTCGCGGCCTCGAACCGCCGCCGCCGGCTGCAGCTCGGGCTCGACGACGACCGCTGCGCCCGCGGGCTGCGAGCCATCCGCAGGGTCCTCGGCGCCCACGGCCCGCTGCCACGGGACGCGCTGGTGTCGCGGCTCGCCGGCGAGGGTGTCGCGCTCGACCCGCGGAGCCAGGCGCCCGCCCACCTGGTCGCCTACGCGGCGATGCAGGGACTGGTCTGCCGGGGGCCGGACCTGGACGACGACGAGCCCACCTACGTGCTGCTCGACGACTGGGTGGGCGACCGGCGGCCGGCGCTCGACCCGGAGGCGGCCCTCGCCGAGCTCACCCGCCGCTACCTGGGCGCCCACGGGCCGGCCACCGCGGCCGACCTCGCATCCTGGGCCGGGATCGCCGCCGGCCGCGCCAGGCGCGGCTTCGAGCTGGTCGCCGGCGAGCTGGTCGAGGTGGAGGCGGCCGGCGCGCCCGCGTGGACGCTGGCCGGCGCGACGGTGCCCCGGCCGGGGCGCGGCGGGCCGTGCGTGCGGCTGCTCTACCGCTTCGACGACTACCTGCTCGGCTGGCGCGGGCGCGACCTGGTCCTCTCCCCCCGGTTCGCCCGGCGCATCCAGGCCGGTGGTGGCTGGATCCACCCGGCGGTGCTGGTGGACGGCCGCGTCGTGGGGACGTGGCGGCTCGCCGCCAAGGCCGGCGACAGCCTGACAATTGCCGTCGAGCCGTTCGAGCCGCTGGACGGCGCCCTGCCCGATCTGGAGGCCGAGGCCGCGGACCTGGGCCGCTTCCTGGGCGCCACCGCGACCCTGTCGGTCGCCGGCAGGGCGCCGCCCGCCCGCCGGTGAGGGTCGGCCCTCAGGAGCCGGAGGGGTCCGGGGAACCCAGAAGGCCGGGGGGGTTCGGGGGACCCCAGGGGGGTCCCCCGATGGGACGGGCCCCGGTGGATCGGCCGGTGTCCGGGTCGTAGCGGCCGAGCAGCGCCAGGCCGATGGCCGCCCGGCGGACCCGCTCCCGTGCGGTCGCCACGGCGACGCCGAGCAGATGCTCCCCCGAGGGGTAGATGCCGGGGGCGTTGCGGACGGTGAACTTGAGGTGGATCGGCGCCGCGACCCGCACCAGGTCGGGCACCTCGTAGTAGCGGACGACACCGCCGAAGTCGTCGGCGCCCTCCACGTAGACGTCCAGGGGGAGGCCGACCGCCTGGCGGATCGCCGCGATCTGGGCCAGCGACAGGTCCACGGGGAGGTTGAGCGTGCTGGCGCCGAGGTCCTCGAGCAGCCTGGCGGTGGCCGGGTTGGCGACCGGGAAGGAGATCGAGACCTTGATGACGAGGTCCTCCGGCAGGTCGCCAGACCGCCGCATCCGGCCGAGCACCCAGAGCTGGCCGATGTCGGCGACCAGGATGCTGCGCACCCCGAGGTCGCACCCCCGGCGCACGTCCTCGATGCCGTAGACGAGCTGCTCGGTGCCGCGCAGGACGCCGGCGGCGACCCGCCCGGACGGCGCGGTGACCTGGACCCCCACGTCCCACGCCGCACGCGGCCCGACGAACAGGCACACCTCGACCGCCTGCTCGCGGCCGAGGGCGACCATCTCCCCGATGTCGTCGTCGGTGAGCAGCATCATGCCGCTGCCCTGGCTGATCCGGTGGACCCGGATCCCGTGCTCCTTGGCGGCCTCCAGGACCGCCCGGAACGGCTCTGGCCCCTCGACCGAGGGGATCTCGACGCGGAACCGCTCGCCGTCGGGGAAGCGCCCGGCGGAGGCGGGCAGCTCGCCAGGGTCGCGGTCCGGTAGGCCCAGCGAGGCGAGGTACCGCCGTGTCGCGCTCCCGGTCGAGGTCATGCGCCGGCTCCCTTGTTCGGGATTTCGAACAACGTCCGAGATGATGATACCGTCGCTGGCATGGGCCGAGCCGTGCCCGCGGTGGGGCGGGCGCTGGACATCCTGGAGCTCTTCCTGGACGAGGAACGCCTGTCCGCCCCGGAGGTCGCGGGACGGCTCGGGCTGCCGCGGACGACCGTGCACGAGCTCATCGGCACGCTGGTGGAGCGGTCCTACCTGACGCCGGCCGGCGGCCAGCCCGTCCGCTACCGCCTGGGGATGCGGCCGTTCCAGCTCGGCGCGGCCTTCGCCCAGCACCTCGACCTGGCCAGGGAGGCGCACCGAACCGCCGCCGAGGTCGCGGCGTCCTGCGACGAGACGGTCCACGTGGCCGTCCTGGACGGCACCGACGTCGTCTACATCGCCAAGGCCGACAGCACCCATCCCGTGCGGATGGTGTCGGCGGTGGGCCGCCGCCTGCCCGCCCACTGCACCGGCGTCGGCAAGGTGCTGCTGTCCGGCCTCGACCCGGAGGCGCTGGACGCCCGCTACCCGCGGGGCAGGGCGCTGCCGGCCATGACCCAACGGAGCATCACCTCGGTGCCGCGGCTTCGCGCCTGCCTCGCGGAAGTGCGCGAGCTGGGCGTCGCCTACGACGAGTGCGAGTCCAACGAGGCCGTCCTCTGCGTGGCGGCGCCCGTCCGGGACCACACCGACGCCATGGTGGCGGCCATGAGCATCTCGGTGCCGAGCGTCCGCTGGAGCGACGAGCTGCGGCGGGAATGGAGCGAGCTGGTACGCCGTGGCGCCGCGGGCCTGTCGGAGCGGCTCGGTCAGCGGCCGGCGTCACGGCGGGCGGCGCTCGCCTGAGAGGAGGAGCCGAGGTGCCCGAGCGTCTGGACGTCGCGGTCCCTGCCACGGCGGTGCTCGGCGAGGGGCCGACGTGGGACGGCGCCACCGGCACGCTGCTGTGGGTGGACATCCTGGCGTCCGAGGTGCACCGGTTCGACCCCGGCAGCGGTCAGGACGCGGTGCTGCGCACGCCCCAGCACGTCGGCGCGGCCAAGCCGCGCATGGGTGGTGGGTTGGTGGTGAACCTGCGCGACGGCATCGGCCGCTACGCCGCCGACGGCGCCTTCGACTGGCTGGTCACCTGGGCCGAGGACGGCCTGCGAGGCAACGACGCCGCCGTGGACGCCGACGGCCGGCTGTGGGCCGGGACGATGCGCTACGACGAGGCCCCCGGCGGCGGCCGGCTGTACCGGGTCGGCCCGGGCGGCGAGGTCGTCACGGTCCTCCCCGAGGTCAGCATCAGCAACGGCATCGGCTGGAGCCCGGACGGACGGCTGATGTACTACGTCGACACCCCCAGCCGGCGGGTCGACGTCTTCGACGTGGACAGCGAGACGGGGCTGGTGGCGCGGCGCCGGCAGTTCGTCGACCTCGCGCGGGTGCCCGGCTTCCCGGACGGGCTGACCGTCGACGCCGACGGCTGCCTGTGGGTCGCACTCTGGGACGGCGGCGCCGTGCACCGCTACACCCCCGCCGGCGTCCTGGACCGCGCGGTCGAGGTCCCGGCCACGCGGACCACCGCGTGCACCTTCGGCGGGCCCGGGCTCGGCGACCTCTACATCACCAGCGCGACCGCCGGCCTCGACCCCGCCAAGCTAGCCGCGGAGCCGCTGGCGGGCTCGGTGTTCGTCCTTCCCGCCGCCGGCACCGGCCAGCCGGGCCACGCCTTCGCCGGGTAGGGACCGCCTAATTCGGGAGCTGTGGGAGCCACACGCGCATGGACGCGGGACCGCGGTTGCCCCAGAGGTGGTAGGGGACCATCGTCAGCGGCATGGCCGCGTCCGCAGCTCGCCTTGCGGAGCTCGAGGCCGGCTTGCCGGGCTCCCCGACCGGGAGGGCACGGGCGCCGCAGCGGAGCGTCATGGCCCCACCGAGCCCATCGTCCAGGCCCTGGTCGGCCGGTGGCACCGAGGCGTCCACCGCGACCTCGTGCAGGCGGGCCGCGGGACCCTGGTCGACGGATTCCGCACAGTAGACCAGCGGGCCCCGCTCGGCGGCGACGCAGCCACGGACGGCGTCGACCCGCGGGTCCGGCCTGGTCCAGCGCGGAGCGAGCGGCAGGTCGAGCCGCAGCTCGTCCCCTGGCCGCCAGTCCCGCTCCAGCACCGCGTAGCCAGGCCCCACCCGCCGCCGCAGGTCGCCGTAGGCCAGCATGGCGCCGTTCGCCCACGCCGGGACGCGCAGGGCGATGCGCCAGGGCCCGCCGGTGGCCTCCTCGACCCGGACGGTCACCGCGCCCGCCCAGGGGTAGCCGGTCTCGACCCGCAGCCCGACGGCGCGGCCGTCCGGCAGGGTCGCGCGGACGGTGCAGGCGGCGAGCTGCTGGAGCTGCAGGCCGCCCTCGTCGACGGTGGCGACGTAGCCGGCGAGGCTCGCCAGCATCCGGGAGAGGTTGGTGGGGCAGCAGGAGACGGCGAACCACGGCGAGCGCAGGCCCGCCGCCGCGTGGGGGCTGGCCGCGCCCGAGTCGACCACGTAGCCCGGCACCCGTTGCTGCAACGGGTTGGCGTAGAAGAACGACCGCCCGTCCATGGCGGGCGAGGCCGCGACGACGTTGTAGAGCGTCCGCTCGATGGCGTCGGCGTAGTGGCTCTCCCCCGTCGCCAGCAGCAGCCGCCAGGCGAGCATGACCGACGCCACCCCCGCGCAGGTCTCGGCGTAGGCCCGGTCGGGAGGGAGCTCGAAGTCCTCGCCGAAGGACTCCCCGGTGTGCCGGGAGCCCATGCCGCCGGTGAGGTAGGTCCGCGCCGCCACGGTGTTGCGCCACTGCTCGGCCACGGCCGCCAGCAGCTCGTCGTCGCCGGTCTCCACCGCCACGTCGACGGCGCCGCTGGCCAGGTACAGGGCGCGGACGGCGTGGCCGCGCAGCACCCGGGCCGCGCGGACGGGGACGTCGTCCTGGAAGTACGCCTGGCCGAGCTCGTGGTCGCCGAGGAGGCCCCGCCCGCGCCGCTCGACGAACAGCCGCGCCTGCTCCAGGTAGCGCTCCTCCCCGGAGGCGCGCGACAGCTCGGCGAGCGCCGTCTCGATCTCGGGATGCCCGCAGATCCCGTTGCGGCCGTCGGGGCCGAACTGACGGCAGACGTGGTCGGCCGCCCGCCGCGCCACCGCGACCAACTCGTCCTCGCCATGGGTGCGCAGCCGCGCCACCGCCGCCTGGATCAGGTGGCCGTAGCAGTACAGCTCGTGCCCCATCTCCAGGTCGCTGTAGCGAACGGCAGGCCCCTGGTGCCCGAAGCAGGTGTTCAGGTAGCCGTCCGGCTCCTGGGCGGCCGCGACCAGCTCGGTCAGCTCCGCGACCCCACGCTCGGCGGCGGCGGCCCCGGTCCGGGCGGCCTCCCAGCAGAGCGCCTCTAGCAGCTTGTAGACCTCGGAGTCGGAGAACTCCCGGCCGCGGCGGTCGGAGAGCGGGCGCCCCTCGGCGGCGAGGCGGAAGTTCCCCACCCAGCCGAGCCGGGTCATCCAGGCGCGGCAGTGGTCGATGATCACCTCGCCGCCGAGCCGCTGCCGGTCCGCCCAGAAGCCCGGCTCCAGCCGGACCTCGTGGATGCCGAGCGGGCGCAGCGCGCCCGAGCCGGGGACGACCGGGCGCCCCGCCGTGCCCACGGGGTCAGCCACGGATCGCTCCCGTCCAGACCAGCGGGAACATCGTCATGCGCCGCTCCGATCCGTTCAGTCCCGGCGCCGCAGCACGCGGAGCTGCAGCGCGTTCAGCGGAAGAACGCCTCCCGGTAGATGACCATGGTCAGCGTACTGTTGTCCGGCTGGCGAGCAGCGACCCGCTGACGCGTAGCGTGGCAGATGTCAGAGGAGTTTCCAAGCCTGACTGGCGCTGCAGGGCCCTGACCTCGGCGGTGGCCACGATCTCATCTGATGACACATTGCGCCGGCTGCTGACGTGTTGCATGCTTGCCCCGTGGCCATCACCGACACCGTGGTCCAGCGGCTGGAGCACCTCGTGCTCGAGGAGCTCGAGCCAGGAGCGGAGCTCCCGTCAGAGGCGGACCTCGCCGTGCAGTTCGGGGTCAGCCGGCTGACCCTGCGAGAGGCCGCGAGGTCGCTCCAGGCCCGCGGCCTGGTCGAGACCCGCCACGGCCGGCGGACCGTCGTGGCCCACCCCAACGCCGGGCCGATCGGCGGCTTCTTCACGGCCGCGGTGCGGCGCGACCCTCGCCGCCTGATGGACCTGCTGGAGGTCCGCAGGGCCCTGGAGGTGCACATCGCCTCGCTGGCGGCCGGGCAGGCGACGCGGGCGACGGTCTCGGCCATGGAGATGGCGCTGGCGGCGATGCGCGACGCCGCCGACGACCCCGTGGCGCTGCACGAGTCCGACATCGGCTTCCACGCCAGCGTCGCCACCGCCGCCGGCAACCAGATGCTCAGCTTCCTGATCGAGGCGATGGAGGAGCCGCTGCGCGCCAGCCGGATGCGGAGCATGCAGGGCCACCTGTCCCGCGGCGGGACCGTCGAGGACGTGATCGAGCAGCACGCGCTCGTGCTGGACCGCGTCAGGGCCCGCGACCCCAAGGGTGCCGCCGCCGCGATGCTGGCGCACCTGGAGCAGACCGCGCGGGACCTCAAGGCCGCGCTGGCGCTCACCGGCCTGCCGCCGGAGGAACGGTGAAGGTCGTCGGCGTCGAGACGGTGGTGGTCGGCACGCCGTGGCGCGAGCTCACCTTCGTCGAGCTCCTCACCGACGAGGGGCTCCGCGGCGTCGGCGAGGCCCGCATGGTCAGCAAGACCGACACCCTGCTCGCCTGCATCCAGGAGCTGGCCGGACGGCACGTCGTCGGCATGGACCCCTTCGACGTGGAGCGGCTCGCCTGGCGGTTCCACTGGGAGGAGTACGGCCGCGCCGGGGAGGTCACCCAGACCGCGCTGGCCATGATCGACGTCGCCTGCCACGACCTCATGGGCCAGGCGACCGGCCAGCCGGTGTGGCGGCTGCTCGGCGGCAAGTTCCGCGACCGCGTGCCCGCCTATGCCAACGGCTGGTACCAGGGTGGGCGCGACCCGCGGACCTACGCCCGGCTCGCCACGGAGGTCGTCGGACGCGGCTACACCGCGATGAAGGTCGACCCGTTCGGCGCCGCCACCGTCGAGCTGAGCGCCCGCCAGCTCGGCGTCGCCACCGACATCGTCGCCGCGATCCGTGACGCGGTCGGCCCGCAGGTGGCCCTCATGGTGGAGATGCACGGCCGCTTCAGCCCGGCGACCGCGGTCCGGGCCGCGCGGGCGCTGGAGTCCTACCAGCCGGAGTGGATCGAGGAGCCGGTGCCGCCGTACAACCCGGCCGGCCTACGCCGGGTGCGCGCCGGCACCTGGCTGCCGGTGGCGACCGGCGAGCGGCTGCACGTCCTCGCCGAGTTCCGCGAGCTGTTCGAGGCGGGGCTGGTCGACGTGGTGCAGGCCGACCTCACCCACTTCGGCGGGTTCACCGGGCTCCGCAAGCTCGCCGGCTGGGCGGCCGCCTACGACCTGCCGCTGGCGCCGCACAACGTCTGCGGCCCCGTCGGCACCGCGGCCAACCTCCACTTCGCCATCGCCACCGGCAACCACAAGGTGCTCGAGCACTTCAACGACTTCGCCGACCCGTGGGTCGGCGAGATCGTCGAGGGCGCCCCGACGGTCGATCCGGCCGACGGCTGCTTCGGCCTACCGACACGGCCCGGCCTCGGGGTCCGGCTCGACCGCGCCGCGGCGGCCCGCCACCCACGGACCCACGTGCATTTCAGCCTCGTCAGGGAGGGCTGGGAGCGCCGCGACGTCGTGCCGCCGCCGTCACAGGCGGATGGTTAGCTCTGCGCTGATGAGCACCGCCGACCTTGTGACCGGGGACGACGGCCGCGCCCGCTGCGGCTGGGCGGGGCAGCCGCGCGAGTACGTCGCCTACCACGACACCGAATGGGGCCGACCGGTCCACGACGACGTCCGCCTGTTCGAGAAGCTCTGCCTGGAGGGCTTCCAGTCCGGGCTCTCCTGGCTGACCATCCTGCGCAAGCGCGAGTCGTTCCGCCGCGCCTTCGCCGGGTTCGACCCGGCCACCGTCGCCGCCTTCGGCGACGCGGAGGTGGCCCGGCTGCTCGCCGACCCCGGCATCGTGCGCAGCCGGGCCAAGGTGGCGGCGGCCATCGCCAATGCCCGCGCCATGGTGGCGATGACCGACACCACCCTCGACCGGCTCGTCTGGGCGCACGCCCCGCCGGCCCGCCCGGCGCCCGCGTCGTTGGCGGAGCTGCCGGCCTCCACCCGGGAGTCGGCGGCGCTGGCCGCCGAGCTGAAGCGCCGCGGCTTCCGGTTCGTCGGCCCCACCACGGTGTACGCGATGATGCAGGCGTGCGGGGTGGTCGACGACCACCTGGCCGGCTGCTTCGTCCGCGACGAGCTGGCCGGCCAGGGGGGCTAGCGCCGGGTCAGCGCTCTACGCCAGGCAGCACGGAGGCGTCCACCTCCCGCGCCCTGGCGCGGATCACCACCGCCGCCACCGCCAGCGCCAGCGCCGCGAACACGACCGAGAGCTGGAAGGCGGTCGAGATGCCGTGCGCGAGCACCTGGTCGGCGTAGGCGGCGGGAAGCCGGCCGGTCTGCTGGAACTGGGCGCGGAGCTGCGGCGTGGCGTCGGCGAGGAACCGCGCGACCTGGTTCCCGGCCTCGTTGCGGCTCGCGGTCCCGAACACCGTGACCAGGATCGACAGGCCGAGGGAGCCACCGACCTGCTGCATGACGTTGAGCAGGCTGGAGGCCGCGCCCGACTCGTGCGGCGCCACGCCCGAGACCGCGACGATCGTCAGCGGAACGAACAGCAGCCCCATGCCCAACCCGAACAGCAGCATCGGGCCGAGGATCCCGTCGACGTAGCCGCTGCCCACCGAGACCTGCGTCTGCCAGGCGAGCCCGACGAGGGCCAGCGCGGCGCCGCTCGTCATGAGGCGCTTTGGTCCCAGCCTCGGCAGCGACCGCGCGGCGAACTGCGAGGTCACGATGATCGCCGCCGTGATCGGCAGGAACGCGAAGCCGGCCCGCAGCGGGCTGTAGCCGAGGACGCCCTGCACGAACAGGGTGAGGAAGAAGAACATGCCGAACATCGCCGCGGCCAGGGCCAGCATGATGGCGTAGCTGCCCGCCCGGTCGCGGTCGCGGAACATGTGCAGCGGGGTGATGGGCTGCCGGGTCCTGGTCTCGATCGAGTAGAACACCGCCAGCAGGACGACGGCGGCGACGAAGGAACCGATCGTCCCTGGGTCGCTCCAGCCGTTCTGCGCGGCGCGGATGAACCCGTAGACCAGCGCGGCCATGCCGGCCGTCGAGGTGAGCGCCCCACCGAGGTCGAACCTGCCCGGCCGCCGCTCCGACTCGTTGATATACAGCGGCGCGACGGTCGCGAGGAGGATGCCGATCGGCACGTTGACGAACAGCACCCAGCGCCACGACAGCCACGAGGTGAGCACGCCGCCGAGGAGCAGACCGAGGGCCCCGCCGGCCACGGCCACCGCACCGAAGACGCCGAACGCGCGGTTGCGCTCCTCGCCCTCCGCGAAGTTGGTGGTGATCAGCGCCAGCGCGGTCGGTGCCGCGATCGCGCCGCCGACGCCCTGCAGGGCGCGCGCGGCCAGCAGCCAGCCCGACGACGTCGCCATGCCGCCGAGCAGCGACGCGAGGGTGAAGACCAGGATGCCGGCGATGAACACGCGACGGCGGCCGAGGATGTCGCCGGCCCGGCCGCCGAGCAGCAGCAGCCCGCCGAAGGTGAGCGTGTAGGCGTTCAGCACCCACGACAGGCTGGTGGTGGAGAAGCCCAGGGCCTGCTGGATCTGCGGCAGGGCGATGTTGACGATGGTCGCGTCCAGCACGACCATGAGCTGCGACGCCGCGATGATGGTGAGCGCGAGCGCGGGGTGGTGGCCGCGCCGCGCCGCGCCGGGGACTTGGGGGCGCTCGACGTGGGAGACCGTCATGGGCTGCTTCCGCCTCTCGGGTAGTGTACGATGACGTTCACTAGCGAGCGACGGTACGCGCCCCTGGATAGGGAACGCAAGCGTTCTCTATAAGTTCCTCATAAGTTTCACGTGGAGGTCATCCGATGGCCGCTGAGGCCGAGCGGACGGCGGTGCGGCCGGATTCCCCGTGCGCGCCCCACCGGCGCCGCGGCGCGACCCTCGAACACGCCATCTTCGACGCCGTCCTCCAGCAGCTCCGCACGGTCGGCTACGCCGGCCTGACGATGGAAGGGGTCGCCGCCTGCGCGCACACCGGCAAGGCGGCGCTGTACCGCCGCTGGGTGGGCAAGGACGACCTGGTGGTCGACGCCCTCAACCACGTGCTGCCGTCGCCGTGCGACCTGCCCGACCACGGCGACGTGCGCGACGACCTGCTCGACCTGCTCCGGCGCATGACCGAGTTCCTCAACTCCCCGGCGGGCTGCGCCCTGGAGAACGTGATCGCCGACATCGAGCCGGACGGCCGCTTCGCGCAACTCCTGCACGAGCGCGTCAAGAAGCCGCGCAAGCAGATGCTCCTCTCCCTGCTGCGCCGCGCCGCCGAGCGCGGGCAGATACGGCCGGAGGCCATCACCCAGCTCGTCGCCGACGTCGGCCCGGCCCTGGTGATGCAGCGGTTCTCCGCGGACGGCCCGCCGGTACCCGACGCCTACGTCGTGTCGGTCGTCGACGACGTCGTCCTGCCCCTGCTCCGGGCCCCGGTCGCGGTGCGCTGACTCAGAGGACCGCCGTCTCCACCACCAGGTCGCCCTCGGCGAAGCGCGAGGGCCGCAACGGGTGCAGGTCGAAGCTGTCGCAGCGGCCGTGCGCGACCAGCTCGGCGACCGCCCGGCCGGCGGCGGGGGCGTGCATCACCCCGTGACCGCCGAAGCCGGCGCACTGCAGGAAGCCAGGGGCCTCCGGGGTGTCGCCGATGATCGCGTGGTGGTCCGGGGTCTCCGGGTACAGCCCGGCCCAGCACTGGCGCGGGTCCACGGGCACGTCCTCCAGCAGCGGGAACCGGTGCCCGACCCGCCTGCCAAGGCCCTCGAGGAAGCGCGGGTCCAGGGTGGTCTCCCACGACGGCGGGTCGTCAGGGTCCGACCAGGCGACCACGAAGCCGCCGCTCACCTCGCGGCGCACCAGCACGCCGGTGTCGAGGTCGACGCACATCGGGATGAGGCCGCGAGGGTCCCCGGGTCGGCCGGGACCGGGGCGGTCGCGGACGTAGGCGAGGTTGCGGCGGACCGGCGCCACCGGCAGGTCGACCTCGAGCAGGGCGGCGACCAGGCCGGCGGACGGCCCGGCGGCGTTCACCACCCAGCGGGCCCGCACCGTCTGCTCGCCGGTCGTCACGTCGAAGCCGGCGCCGGGCGCCCGCTCGATGGCGACCACCTCGGTGCCGGTGGCGATCCGGGCGCCGAGCCGTTCGGCGTCCTGCCGCAGCGCGGTGACCACCCCGTGCGGGTCGAGGAAGCCGTCGCGGCCATGGAAGGTGCCCGCCCGCAGCCCGTCGGGGCGCACGAATGGCACGCGCCCACCGACCTCCTCCGGCGTCAGCCACTCGACCGCGACCCCGAGGGAGCGTTGCAGCTCGACCGCGGCCCGCAGCGAGCGCTCGCCCGCCTCGGTGCCGGTCATCAGCAGGTAGCCGGTCTGCCGGAAGCCGAGCAGCCCGGTGTCGCGGTCCAGCCGCTCCAGCTCCCCGATCGAGAACGCCGACAGCTCGACGTTGACCCTGGTGGTGAACTGGGCGCGGACGCCGCCGTTGGCGCGCGACGACGAGCCCTGCCCGACCGCCGGTTCCCGCTCGAGGACGGCGACACGCTCGACGCCGGCGCGGCGGAGCTCCCGGGCCACCGACAGCCCGATGACCCCTGCTCCCACCACGGCGACGTCGACGATCTCCGGCACCCGGCAAGCCTACGGCATGCCGGCGCCGGGTCGCGGTCAGGCGACGGCCGCCAGGCGCTCCTTGATGCGGGCCGCCAGGTTCTCCGCCAGGCCGATGGCACCGAGGCCGACCAGCAGGTGCAGGACCTCGATCAGCCAGTGGGCCGAGCCGGTCAGCAGCCGGGTCTGGTTCAGGCCGAGGATCGGGACGATCAGCCCCCAGACGGCGGCCACCGCCACCAGCGGCGGCCGCACGCCGGCACGGGCGGCCAGCGCCGCCAGCGTCCACAGCCCGAACACCAGCAGGAACCCGATCGTCTGGTGGAGGGGGACCAGGTCGAGCGCGTTGCCGGTCCAGAACAGCCCGCCGAGCACGAGCTGGACGACGAAGGTAGCGCGCACGAGCATCTGGGCGGTGGTGGTTGCCCTCCTCATCCCGGTCCTCCATTCGCTTGGGTGGTGGTGGTATCCCACCACAATGCTGCCGGCGCGACGCCGCGGCGTCGTCGTCCCGGTGGCGGCTTCCGGGGTCCACCGTGGGGAGCAGCGCCGCCGGGCGCGCTACCACGCCAGGGGTACTGGACTATCCGAGCCAGCCGGGACGGACCAGGCCGGACTCGTAGGCGAACACCACGAGCTGGGCCCGGTCGCGGGCGCGGAGCTTGACCATCGCGCGGCTCACGTGGGTCTTGGCGGTCGCCGGGCTGACCACCAGCCGCTCGGCGATCTCGTCGTTGGACAGCCCGGCGGCCACCAGGCCCATGACCTCGCGCTCCCGGTCGGTGAGGAGGTTCAGCTCGGGGTTGGGGCGTGGCTCCTTGGCGCGGCTGGCGAACTCGGCCACCAGGCGCCTGGTGACGCCCGGGGAGAGCAGGGCGTCGCCGGAGGCGACCGCCCGCACCCCGCGGATCAGCTCCACCGGCTCGGTGCTCTTGACCAGGAAGCCGCTGGCGCCGACGCGCAGCGCCTCGAAGACGTACTCGTCGAGGTCGAAAGTGGTGAGGATGACGATGCGGACCGACGCGAGCAGCTCGTCGGCGGCGATCTGCCTGGTCGCCTCCAGCCCGTCCAGGCCGGGCATACGGATGTCCATGAGGACCACGTCGGGACGCAGCGCGCGGGTGAGCCGCACGGCCTCCTCGCCGTCGGCGGCCTCGCCGACCACCTCGACGCCCTCCTGGGCGTCCAGCAACGCCCGGAACCCGGCGCGCACCAGCGCCTGGTCGTCGGCCAGCAGCACCCTGATCGCCGGGTGGCCCGTCACGGCCGCGCTCCGTCCTGTGGCAGGTGGGCGGAGACCCGGAAGCCGCCGCCGGCGCGCGGGCCGGCGGTCAGCTCGCCGCCGAGGGCGGCGGCCCGCTCCCGCATCCCGCGGATCCCGTTGCCGCCGCCGGGGGTGCCGCCCGGCCCGCGGTGGCCGCGCCCGTCGTCGTCGACCTGCACGGTGAGGCCGTCGTCGCCGTAGGCGACCAGCACGGTCGCGGTCGCCGGCCCGGCGTGGCGGGTGACGTTGGTCAGCGCCTCCTGCACGATCCGGAAGGCGGCCAGGTCGACGCCGGCGGGCAGCGGCCTCGGCGTCCCCTCCACGTGGGTGCGGACCTCCAGCCCAGCGGCCTCGGCGTTGGCCACCAGGCCGTCGAGGCTGTCCAGGCCGGAGGTTGGCGTGCGCGGCGCGTCGCCGCCCTGGCGGAGGACATCCAGCACCGAGCGCAGCTCGCGCAGGGCGTCGCCGCTCGCCTGCTTGATGGCGACCAGCGCGGTGCGCGACTGGCCCGGCCGCTCGTCCATCAGGTGCAGGGCGACGCCGGCCTGCACGTTGATGAGGGAGATGTTGTGGGCGAGCACGTCGTGCAGCTCGCGGGCGATCCGCATGCGCTCCTCGCCGGCCCGGCGACGGTCCTCCTCGGCGCGGGTCCGCGCCGCCTCCAGCACCCGCTCGCGGCGGGCCCGCACCACCTCGGCCGCCACCAGCACCACCAGCAGCCAGCCGAGGTGCGCGACCACGCCGCCGAGGGAGGGGACCGGCGTGCGGCCGAACAGCGCGGTGAGCGCCACGAAGGCGGGGATCGCCAGACCGGCGGTCAGCCAGGCGGCCAGCCGCCGGCCACCGGTCACCGAGGTCCAGAACGCGACGATCAGCGCCAGCCAGGCCGGCCCGAATGGGTAGCCGAGGGCGTAGAACAGCACCGTCACCGCCGCGACCACCAGCAGGGTGGCCAGCGGCCAGCGGCGGCGGCCCAGCAGCGCGACCGGCCCGGCGACCAGCAACGCCAACCCCAGCGCGTCCAGCGGCAGGCGGCCCCGCAGGTTCTGCGAGGCGAGCAGGGTGAACACCACCTGCAGCACGCCGGTCGACAGCGCCACGGCGACGTCGGACGGCCAGCCGGGTGGCACCAGCCCCAGCCAGCTCCGCGTCGGCCGCCGCGCGGCCCCGGTCGTGCGCATGGGGCAACGGTAGGCCCCTTCCCCCGCCCGCGTCATCGGCCGCCGGTGGGCGCCGCGCCTACTCCCCCTGGAGTACGCGGGCGACCGCGCGGTACTCCGGCCGGTAAGCTCCGGCCATGACCGGCAGCCCCCTCGTCAGCGCCGACCAGCTCGCCGCCGAGCTGGCCGCCACCACGCCGCCGGTGGTGCTCGACTGCCGCTGGCAGCTCGCCGGCGGTGCCGACCGGTCCGCCTACGACCAGGGCCACCTGCCGGGCGCCGCCTTCGTCGACCTGGACCGGGACCTGTCCGCCGCCCCCGGGCCGCGCGGCCGCCATCCGCTCCCCGACCCGGCCGCCTTCCAGGCCGCCATGCGCCGCTGCGGCGTGGACGACGGTCGCCCGGTGGTCGCCTACGACCAGGGCGACGCCGGCGGGGCGGCGCGGGCCTGGTGGCTGCTGGGCTACTTCGGCCACCCCGACGCACGGGTGCTGGACGGCGGGCTGCCCGCCTGGGTCGCGTCCGGCCGGCCGCTCGCCACCGCGCCGCCCGGTCCAGCTCGGCCCGGCGGCTTCACCGCCAGGCCCGGCCACCGGCCGGCGCTCGACGCCGCCGGCGCCGCCCGGGTGGCCGCCGCCGGGGTGTTGCTGGACGCCCGCGTCCCGGCCCGCTACGCCGGGCGCGAGGAGCCGGTCGACCCGGTCGCCGGCCACGTCCCCGGCGCCCGCAACGCCCCCATGGGCGAGCTGCTCAGCGGCGGCCGGCTGCGGCCCGCGGGCGAGCTGCGGCGCCGCTTCGAGGCGCTCGGGGTGCGGAAGGGCGTCCCGGTCGGCGCCTACTGCGGGTCCGGGGTGGTCGCGTCCCAGCTCGTCCTCGCCCTGGAGGTGGCCGGTCTACCGGCTGCCCTGTACCCGGGCTCGTGGAGCAACTGGATCACCGACCCGTCCGCGGGCATTGCCGTTGGCAGCGAGCCGGGCCGATGAGCCGGCAGGCGCTCGGTCCCGGTCACCTGTGGGTGCAGGAGGGCGGCAGGGGCGAGCCGACGCTGCTGCTACTGCACGGTCTGGGTGCCAGCGGGGAGGTCTGGGCCGGCGTGCGCGACCTGCTCGACCAGCATTGGCCGGGACGCTGGGTGATCCCGGATCTACGCGGGCATGGACGCTCCGGCCATGCCCCGTCGTATTCGTTCGGGGGGTACGCCGCCGACGTCGCCACATGCTTCAAGGCCGGTGAGCGCGTGCTGGTCCTCGGCCACTCCATGGGTGGGGTGGTGGGTCTTGCCCTGGCCAGTGGGTGGTTTGGGGTTTGGGTGGTTGGCGTGACCGGCATCGGGATCAAGGTCTCATGGACCACGGCGGAGCTGGCGCGCATGGCTGACCTGAGCCAGCGCCCCATCCGCTGGTTCGGCAGCCGTGAGGAGGCCGCAACCTGGTTTCTTCGGGTGGCCGGCCTGGACGGGCTCGTGCCGCCCACCGGCGAGCTGGCGGCCAGCGGCATCGTGGAGGCCGGCGGGCGCTGGCGGTTGGCCGCCGACCCGGCGACCTTGGCCGTGACTGCCCCGGAGATGCGTGGCATGGTGACCGCGGCCAAGGCGCCAGTGCGGCTGGCTTGCGGGGAGTCCGACGGGCTGGTCACCGTCGCGGAGCTGCGCCGCTACGACCCCGACGCCGTCCAGCTCTCCGGGCTCGGGCACAACGCCCACGTCGAGGACCCCGAACGGGTCCTGCGGCTGGCCGAGGCGGACGGCGCGGGAACCTAAGCCGCCGTGGGCGGCGTCGCGATGCCGAGCAGTGCGGTGACGGCAAGCACCACGATCGCGATGACCACCTCGGCGAGGACCAACCGGCGCAGCAGCGACCGGGACTCGGCGTCGTCGGTCAGGCCAGGACGTGGAGCACCCACAGGTCGGTCTGGAGCTTCGGCGCCGACCAATGCCCTTGCCGTCAGCTTGCGCCGCACCAGCACCCGGCTGCGGCCGGCGGACGCAACCAGGACCAGGAACACCGCCACCTTGGCCACCAGCAGGCGGCCGTAGGCGGTATGCCCAAGGGCCTGCAGGCTCCCGACCTGCCGCCAGCTCTGCATGATCCCGGTCACGACGATGACGACCATGGCCGTGAACGCCACCGAGGAAAAGCGGGGTACCGCCTGCAGCAGCGCCGCATGCGCACGCGGCAGCACGCAGGTCCCCAGCAGGACGAGGCCGCCGAACCAGATGGCGGCCGCCGAGAAGTGCACGACGCCGACGACGACGCCCACGGCCGCGTCGGGCCCGGAGCCGGCGTGCCCGCTGAGCATGGGGGTGACAACCAGCGCGGCCGCCAACAGGGCGACCGCCACCCATGCGCTGGTGCGCATCCGCGTAGCCCCCAGCTCGGACCAACCTGGCAGGAAGGCAACGAGGAGTAGCAGCAGGACACGCACCGCCCAGACCACGCCGAAGCGCGTCCCGAGGGTCTGGGCGAGCAGCGCGGCGTCCAGGGCCCGGCTGAGCGGAAGGCCCGCGGTGAACGGCCCGTACAGGAGCAGCCCCGCGAGTGTGCCGAGCAACGTTGCCCACCATGCGACCCGAAGCAGCCACCAGACCTGCCACTCCAACCGCCGGATCAGCTGCCAGGCTGCCTCTGGCAACCGCGCGACCGCAAGGAAGCCCGCTCCGCCGAGCAGCACCAGCAGGCCGGTAGCGACGACGAGGCGGTCTGCCGCCATGAGGGCGCCCACGAGCCAGTTCCCGACGTCGGGAGCGAGAAGCGCCACGGCAGGCGGATCACGCGTCACGGGCACGGGAAGGAGGCGGCGGCGTACATGGCGATCCTGCCTGACCGGGAGGGCAGCAACTCAACACGAGCACGACGGACAACAGGTAGGTAACCATTGGACCGGCCGCTGGATTCCCCATCGGCGGTCGCGGTCGGCGACGACCCTGGCAGCCCATCGGCGAGGGGACGGGACCTGGCGGCTCAGCCACAACATCGAGCCACGCTGACCGGGTCCGCCTTCGAGGCGCATCATGGAGGCTGCCATGACCAGGCTGCTCACCGCGGCCGGGCTGATCGTCCTTGCCTTGGCCGCGGCCGGATGCGCCGGCTCGAACGAGCCCGGCCCCGGCACCGTCGCCCCGGTCCCCGCCGCTCCCTCGACCGTGGCGCCCACGCCAAGCTCCCTGGGCCGCTCCCCGTCCGACTGGCCGGTGTTCACCAGCATCCAGGGCGGCTACCGGCTGCGCTACCCGCCCGGGTGGCGGGTCAAGGAGAGCGCCGGGGACGGCGGGCCGGTGCTGTCGCTGCTGCCGCCGAGTGGCGCCGGGATCAGCGTGCTCGTGACCTGGACCGACCCGCCCGAGGCCGCCGCCCTGCCCAACACCCGCTGCCGGCCGGTCCGGGTCGGCCGGCTCGCGGGCAGCCGCTGCCTGGACACGATCTCGATGTCGGTCAGCACCATCCTCCAGGGCCGGGACCACTGGTATGTCCTGACCACCTCGCTGCGCCGACCGGCCACCCCGGCGGGCGCCTACGACCGGGTGCTGGCCAGCTTCCGTCCCACCTGAGCTGCTGTCGGTGGCTACGCGGGTGGGCTGGCCGCTTCGGTCCTGGTGCCGAACTGCGGCGTCTCCAGGACCGGGGCGGTGGCGGGCAGCGGCGGGAACGGCTCGTCGGAGTAGACACCGATGCCGAGGTCCCAGAAGCGTTGGATCTGAGCCGGGTCGCTGAGGCTGTGGACGTAGACGACCGCCCCGGCCGCGCGGAGGCCATCGGCGAACACCTGCCGGTAGCGGCGGAACTCGCGGCCGTTTTCGGCCAGGCTGATCGAGGGGTCCCGCTCACGCCACCACATCATCACCGCCGGGGTCCGGTTGCGCCGCACGAAGTCGAGCACCTCCGGGTCGTCGTAGCGGTTCCGCGCCTGGGTGTGGTACAGCGCCAGCACGTAGTTCTGCAGCGGGTAGTAGACCCGCATCCCGTTCAACTCGGCCTGGTCGTCGACGTGCGGCAGCAGCCGCTCCAGCAGGTCCTGCCGGCCCAGGGCGGCGGCCTGGCGCACGTAGGTGCGGAGGATCTCCGGCCCGCTCCACTTGAGGTCGGGGATCACGAAGATGTCGGGGTGGTCGATCAGCAGCCGCAGGAGGTCCTGGCTGCGCAGAATGGTGTACCGGCCGAGGTACCTGTGCCCGGCCAGGTCGGCCCAGGTCGCCTCCTGGAAGGGCTTGTTCAGGCCGTAGTTGGCCTCCAAGCCGTCGTGGGCCAGCAGCACGGTCCCGTCGGCAAGCCGCACGTGGTCGACCTCGAAGACGCGGAAGCCGCGGCCGTAGTTGCGCTGGAACGCCTCCAGGCTGTTGGTGTAGGTGTGCCCATCGATCGAGGCGAAGGCGTGGGCGACGAAGCCGTAGGGGTCGAACTGGGCGGCCAGGGTCTCCGGGCGGATGGCGAGCGCCCTGGCGTAGTCGAGGTCGACCGTGGTCGATCTGGAGGTGAACCGCCGGTCTGCGTGGCCGAACCACAGCACGTCGGTGGGCGGGCCCGACGCCCACCAGAGCACGTCGTTGGGGCCGTCGCCGCCGAAGTCGCCGACCAGCGGCTCGTAGGTGCCCTGCACGGTGGCCGCCCCGGGCCCGAAGGTGCCGTTGGAGCTCCCGTACCAGACGACGTCGTAGCCCGCGCCCGGCCCGTACCAGAAGATGTCGCGCCGCCCGTCGCCGTTGAAGTCGCCGGTGAAGGGCTGGTAGGTCCCGGCCACGTCGATCGGGCGGCCGGTGAAGGTGGCGTCGGCGTGCCCGAACCAGAGCACGTCGGGCGCCGCCCCCGGCCCGTACCAGAGGATGTCGCGGCTGCGGTCGCCGTTGAAGTCGCCGACGATCGGCTGGAAGGTACGGCCAACGGTGACCGACCGGGGCGAGAAGCCGCCGCCCGCGCGGCCGTACCAGACCACGTCGTAGCCGGCGCCTGGGCCGTACCAGAAGACGTCGCGCCGCCCGTCACCGTTGAAGTCACCCAGCAACGGCTGGTAGGTACCGTTGACGGTCACCGCCTGGCCGGTGAAGGTGCCGTCGGCGCGCCCGTACCAGAGCGCGTCGGGCGCCGCCCCCGGCCCGTACCAGAAGATGTCGCCTCGGCCGTCGCCGTCGAAGTCGCCGAGCAGCGGCTGGTAGCTGCCGTTGACGGTGACCGCCCGGCCGGCGAAACCGCCGCCGGCCTGGCCGAACCAGAGCACGTCGGGCTCGCTCCCCGGGCCGTACCACAGGATGTCGGCCCGGCCGTTGCCGTTGAAGTCCCCCACCAGCGGCAGGTAGCCGCGGCCCACCGTCACCGGCACGCCGACGAAGTTGCGGTCGGGACGACCCAGCCACAGGTGGTCGTCCCTGGCGCCCGGCCCGTACCAGAACAGGTCGGTGCGACGGTCGCCGTCGAAGTCGGCAAGCAGCGCGGTGGTGTCGGTCGGGGGCGCGGGCAGGCTGGCCGTGGACGCCTCGTCCTCGACCACGGGAGCCCGTTGGGCGGCGGCAGGTGGGGCGAGCAGGAGGAGGGAGAGGAGCACGCCGAGGGGGACACGGCGCGGGCGGTAACGGCCTCGCTGCACCGGAACCGCACCCCCCAGCAATGCGAGCTACCGGGCATATCCCCCTAAGAACGGAACATAGGCGACAACGACCAAAGAAGCAAGGTGGTACGCGCGGGAAGGAGCGTCTCTGGCGCGGGCGCCTCACGCGAACAGGACGGCCGCCAGCCAGGCGCTGCCGATGAGCAGCCCGGCGACCAGCTCGATCAGCACCGAGAGCCCGGCCG